>ERZ506941.10-NODE-10-length-223789-cov-19.9285_pt1 | contig 223789 bp, 244 predicted proteins | sample MGYA00512901_ERZ506941 | MGnify/ENA metagenome assembly ERZ506941 | reverse complement strand
AGAAGCTGGATTTAAACCAGTATGTGAAATGGCATCCGGGCGGAAGTCTTGGTAAAAGTATCAAAGAGCTGCAAAAATAAACAGGAGGAGCTATGGAAAAATTTAATATTGTAATCGGAACACATGGAAGATTCGGAGAGGAGCTTGTAAACTCTGCGAGAATGATTGCAGGAGCATTGGAAAATGTACAATGCTGTTCTCTGCTTCCGGAATATTCCTTTGAGGACTACATGAAGCTTGCGGATGAAACCATGTGCACCAAGGAAGGCTTTACCATTGTCCTTGTGGATCTGTATGGCGGAACTCCATGCAATGTATTTACCGTCATGAGCAGAAAGTATCACTACCCCGTGCTTACCGGACTGAACCTTCCAATGCTGATCGATCTGTATCTGAAGCTTTCCAATATGGATGAAGCGGATCTCGATGAGGAGGCACTGCTGAGGGAAACGATGGAAACTCTGCAAACCAGCTGTGTTCATACGAATACACAGCTGGAATCCTGAACAAAGCTGTCTGGACAAACCCTGTCATATGAATTATAATTTCCATGAAAGCACTATCATGCAGAAGGGGATATATTATTCTGGTTTACCGTGTGGTACTATTGGCATACAGGGAAGATGTCAGACTTCATGAGAGTTCAACTCTTGCGAAAGGAGAGATCATATGCTGATAGGTGAAGTTTTTGAGGAGTTTATAAATGTCGTTCAGGAAAACAATCGCTATACGATTGGGCTTGTGAATGATAATATGACAGTGACATTATGCAGTAATAAAGCGGAAATCGGACGGCAGATTGATGTAAACCGTCCGGATAAGCACAATGCATTTTTTGAAGTACGTGTAAAGGGACAGGATTTCGGCTTCCTGTGGGTGAGTGGCAATGATGAAAATCTGCCGATGATCAGTAAGCTTTTGAATGAATCCCTTACCGTACGGCTGATGTATGAAATCAATCAGAAAACCTTAAACCAGAAGGTCACTAAGGATGACGAGCTGGTGAAGTATATACTGAATACGGAAAACTTTGATATGAATCATGTGTTAAGCCTTCTGGATGAACTGGAAATAGATAAAAATAAACCAAGGGTGGCGATTTATGTGGTTCATAATGAAGGATTCAATACAAAGGATGTCATGCGATTGAAAATGAAGCCGGACAGTAAGGAAATCATCTATTCTCTGTTGAATAGCAAATGCCTGCTGATCTTCAAGGATTTGCCGGAAACTTGCCAGTCATCGACAGATTTCAAGCCGTTTATACGTGACTATATCCGCAGTCTGCGGGAATGGGAGATGACAGACTGTTATTACTTTGTCGGTTCCATTCAGAAAAAGCTGCGGCAGTATGCAATCAGCTATCAGAATTGTCTATGGCTGAAGAACCATGTAACATACGAGAAGGATGTCCCGGTATTTTTCTCCGATTATCTCTATGACTATTTTCTGTCAAAGGTAGCGGTGGATGATATCAGGGATGTGTTTGATTATTATAGGGAATGCGGAAAAGGTGTCGATATTGAGGAAATGGTGGACATCTGCGATAAACTGTTTGTGAATGATTTCAATCTGACACAAGCCGCAGACGATCTGTTTCTGCATAAAAATACATTGATATATAAGCTTAAGAAATATGAGGAAGTTTTTCAGATAGATGTCCGGGGAAGTTTTCAGGGAAAGGTTCTCTTAATGCTGATATCCTATGCATTGAGAGAATATCAGAAACGAGTTCAAGTAGGTGATGAAGCATGAGTACAAAAATCAAACTTGCACGGATAGACAAACGATTACTGCATGCGACAGTTGCTTTGAACTGGAATCAGTTTATCGATGCAGACAATGTACTGATTGTTGATCCGGATTATGTGAATGATCCATTTATTGCTGATGTAATGCAGCTTTGTCTTCCCAAGACCATGAAAGTTAAAATTTTCTCCATAGAACAATTTCTTGAATATATCAATGAAGGACGCAATATTAAGGCAATGGTTATTTTTCCTAATTTAAGTGTTGCCTGTGATGCAGTGAAAGCGGGTTTCCGTACGAAGGAAATTCAAATGCCGTATCCGGCAAGCCGTATGATGATCAAAAGCCTCTCGGATTATTTCAGTGAAGAAGATATTGAAAAGATCCGTTATATCCAGAGTCAGGGAATCCGTATGTTCTTTCAGACGGCGCCCTTTGACAATAAGGATTACTCGATCTTTAAAAAATAAAGAAAAGAGGACAAATATTTATGTTTGACGGTATTATAACACCAATCGTAACACCGTTTCATCGTGATGAGGAACAGAGTATCAACTATGAAGCGACAAAGCAGCTGATCGATCATTTGATCGCTAAGGGCGTTAAGGGAATCTTCATCCTTGGAAGCAATGGAGAGTTTCATGTGATCGAGGAAGCGGAAAAAATAGAATTTGCCGAAAAGGTGATTGGGATGGTTGACCACCGTGTGCCGGTCTATGTAGGGACAGGGGCATGCAGCACAAAGGAAACCATCCGTCTGTCAAAGAAGATGGAGGAGCTGGGTGCGGATGCTCTGAGTGTCATCACACCGTATTTTCTGACACCGACAGAGGAAGAGCTGGTACAGCATTTCACAGCGGTTGCGGAAAGTGTAAGTATTCCCATCATTCTCTACAACATCCCAAAGGCAACAGGCTGTAACTTAAGCGCAGAGGTCGTGGGACGTCTGGCAGAGGTAGAAAACATTCGCGGTATCAAGGACAGCAGCGGAAAGGAAGAAAATCTGAAAGCATACGCAGAGCTTGCGAAGCGGGATGATTTTGATCTGCTGATCGGTTCGGATTCCAAAATCAGCTATGGCTATGCTTTGGGGGCAAGCGGTGCCGTGGCAGGAACCTCCAATGTGATAACGGAGGTGCTGGTGGAGCTGGACAGGGCACTGCGTAAGGGAGAAACAGAAAAAGCAGAGGAACTGCAGAAGGACATTGATGTACTGCGCGGCGTATTGAAGCTGGGAACGGTACCGGTTGTCATGAAGCGTGCGGCAGAGCTGGCAGGGATTGCGGAAATCGGACCGGCAAGAAAGCCGGTACTGGAATGCAGTGCACAGGATGATGAAAAAATCAAAGAGATGCTGCAGTATTACCATCTCATATAATAACACGGGAAAGGATGATGGATATGAAGGAATACATCGTACGGGAAGATAGAGGAAAGCTGCTACTGTATACGCTGCTGAATCTGTGCTTAACCATATTGCTTATGCTGCTGACAATCTATGTTTACGGTTCCGGACATTTCCTGCTTGCGTTCTTAAGCATCACAGGTCTCTGGTTTTCTGTAAAAGCCATGTACCGTTATGGCTTTCGGCTTGTCAAAAACACCCCGGTATGTGAATTTAAACGCGACGAGGTGATTCTTCCGGCACTTCCCAAAGAGCAGCGGCACATGAAATATAGGGATATTCGTGCGGTAAAAATTCTTCGCAGCAGCAGCTCTGTCAAGCTCTTTTTCTCAGGAGATCATGTGACGCACCCCTCCGGCTGGCAATACGCAGGGGCGGTCTATCTCTTTCAGAGAAAGAAGCTGAATGATGTACAGAAGTATGCCATGGACTGCCTTCATACCCATCACATATCCTGCGAGGTTGTACAAAAGGCATAAAGCTAAAACAACAGGAGGTACGTATATGCAGAAAGCAGAGCTAACAAAACGCATAGCGGAAACAGGCGCTATGGCAATCGTTCGTGTCGAAACGATAGAGCGGGGAATAGAAATCGCAAACGGATGTCTGGAAGGGGGCGTCAGCTGTCTTGAAATCAGTTATACGCTGCCCAATGCAGGTGAGGTGATTCAGGCTCTGCGTGAGACATTTCAGGATCGTCTGATCATCGGAGCAGGAACCGTGCTTGACAGTGAAACAGCCAGACATGCCATCCTTCACAATGCGCAGTTTATCATAGCACCGAATTTTTCTAGGGAGGTTGCCGTTATGTGCAACCGGTATCAGATTCCCTATGCGCCGGGCTGCACGACATTAACGGAAGCACTTCAGGCTCTGGAAGCAGGGGCAGCCTTTATCAAGGCGTTTCCGATTTCCGATTTCTATGGTCCCAGACTGGTATCCGTATTCAAGACGCCGATTCCCTATATGCCGATTCTTGCGAGCGGTGGAATTGATCTGAAAAATCTGAAGGATTATGTGCTGCGTGGTGTGGACTGCTGCGGCTTCGGCTCACTTCTCACAAAAGGCAGCCGGGAAGAAATCGCAGCCAATGCACGCTCAATCAGAACGCTGATTGATGAAGCAAGACTGGAAATGCAAACTACGGCGGGATAACGTTTTAAAAGCCATTATGATACAATGAAAGGCGTATGATGAGCTGCGCCTTTTTTTGAGTTCAAAATTTGTGCGTATACAAAACAAAACTTGTACCGAAAACACTTTGTCAGTGATACCGTTTTCAGATAAAATCTAGTTGTAAGCATCATATGGGGAGGTATGTGTATGGATAATGAACTCATGGCACTCATGCAGGTGCTGTCCAATAAGCCTTATCTCACTCTGAAGGATATCGAAGTAAGTGCCGGCATTACCCGTCGTCAGGCAACCTATCGTATTGAAAAGGTGAACGATCTGCTGCGGCAGCATCATGCGCCCATCATTACCATTGGAACAGCGAAGGAAATTCGATTGGATTCCAAAGCACGGCAGAAGCTTGAGGAGCTGCTTCAGGAGATGAATCAAAGCAGCCAGTATTACATGAACAAAAAGGAACGTCAGATCTATATGTATCTGATGCTGTTTATGAACAGTGAGTATCTGTCATTGAGTGATTTCATTGATTCTCTCGGTGTGAGCAGAAGCACGGTGCTGCTGGATTTCAAGGAACTGACACAAATGCTGGAGGAGCGCGGCATCCGGGTGAGAAACAACCGGACCAAGGGCTATTATCTGATTGGCTCCGAAATGGAAATCCGCAGAATGATGATGAAGTATGTCATTTATACACTTGCCGAGGAACAGAGTGCTAAAATCTTCGATGTCTTCATCGACGATTTCAATCTGGATATTTTTGATTATTCACGGCTGGTGATCACGGAGCTTGCACAGCGGCATAACATTCGGTTTGTAGAAGACCGTCTGGTGGAGTTTATTTATATTTTTATTTTTCTGAAGGCACGTATGCAGAGTGGAAAAAACACAGAGGAGGAAATCCATGCGTTGCTGGATATGGAAGCAATATCCTCGATGAAGGAATATGAGTTTACGGTGGAGCTGTTAAAGAATTACAAGAACACTGACAATATTACAAATACGGATATCAATTATATCTCCTCGTGGATACTGGGAATTTCCTTTGGCGATATCAATGAGGAGACCAAGGATTGTATACTGATCTCCGATATCATCGGAAAAATCATGACCCGTTTTGAATATCTGAGCGGAGCCCATTACCGCAATACCGAGGAAATCTTCATTCAGCTGTATTCTCATTTTCGACCGGCCTATTACCGTCTGCTCTGCCGTCTGCCGATATTCAATCCACTGTGTGACAAGGTGAGGGAGGAATACCGGGAGCTGTATCAGCTTGTGGAGGAAACCATGAAGCCGTTTCATGTGATTTTCGGTGGAGATATTCCGGCAGGAGAGATTGCATATCTGACCATGCATTTTGCTTCCATTTACTCCGATCAGAAAGCGTTTGAAATAGCGAAGCAGAAGACTGCACTGGTGGTGTGTTCCAATGGAATCGGCAGCTCTGCCATTCTTTATAACGAGCTTACCGGTATGTTTCCCGAGCTGCATTTTTTGCCACCGCTGGAAACCTCGCATATCCATGACGTCAAAGAGCATGTGGATATCATATTTTCCACAAGCTATGTTTCTTTGGGTGCGGGTATCCATGCGCCTGTCATTCGGGTAAGTCCGGTCATGTCCATCGCAGAGCGCTATCAGGTAATGCGCGAGGTCTACATGCAGATGGGAAGTCATTTTTTAAAGCAGCCCAATGTTGATGTCGTGATGGGGATCGTAGCAAAATATGCGAATATCCAGAATGAGCATGCATTGTACAATGAGCTGATTACGTATTTCTCTCATATTGACACGACTACACAGGAGGAACGTGTCCTGCATCTTGCGGATATGGTCAAGCCTGAGCTGATCCGTCTGCATATGGATGCCGATAACTGGGAGGAGGCTGTGCGGAAAGCCTATGAGCCGATGGTACAGCATGGCTATATCACGCAGAATTATGTGGAGGAAACCATTAGCAGCGTAAGGATCGTAGGGCCGTATATCGTTATCACAAAGCATGTGGCGCTGCCGCATGTGAAGCCGGAAGCTGGGGCGTTGTCCGTTGCACTTGGGGTTGGCGTATTAAACAGCGCGATCGAATTTGGAAACCGTGACAATGACCCGGTAAAATATATTTTCAGCCTGAGTGCTACAGATAATCAGACGCATTTGTGCGCCATGGCGGAGCTTCTGGAGATGTTTAATAAGCAGGAATTCTTCGATATGCTGGATCAGGCGGAAAACAGCGATCAGGTTATGGTGTATTTAAAAGAAAATCAATAGTGAAAAGCAGGGCGGTGATTCTACAGATCATCGTCCTGTGTATTTGTCTTGAGGAAGCCTCGAAGTGTTATGTCTGAGATTTATTTTCGCTTCTATATCATACGTTCTGCGCTTCCCTTATATCCTGTTTTCTTGTTTGCAGCGTGCCGTATTCTTAAAAGAATTAGCGCTGCATGTATTCCTGCAGTTCTTTAGCACCCCTTGGCAGAAAATAGACATCCTTCAGATACTTCATACTGTTTAATGCCTCCCGTGCATTGTAGGTCAGATCAAGCTGACATCCTATTTCTATAGCTGTTTCATGAAACTGCTCACACATTGTAAACACCGCCTGCCACAGCGCCTCACTCTCAGCTTTTGCGTAGGTTGCCAGAAAGGTCTGATATACAGCATCTGGCAGCAGCTGTTCCATATATTTTCCGCATTTTCCGGCACTGATTTGAAAGTTATAGGAAATGCCGATTTTCCATTCCAATAGACGTTTCAGCATGGGTCGCAGGGTAAAGTCAATAACATCCAGTGCATAGGGGAGCTCATTTCGTTTTAATCCCTTCGCGACATTATTCAAACACCACCAGTATTCATTGCAGGTACAGGAAAACTGCTGTTGTGAAGGCTTTTGAATCCAGTATTGCTGAAGTGCTTTTTTACTTGGCTGCGGGAGGATTCCATCCTTGTCAAGCAGTATTTGATAGGCTTCCAGGTGCGTCTTTGCATAATCCTGTGTGCAGACATGAAGATCAATCCGGTTTCCGTCCCTCAACTGCATAAGCCACCCGTAACAGTTTTCTTTATCCCCTGGATCATAGACACTGTCTTCCGGATACTGCATATAAAGCCGTTCACCGAAACGATCAATCCAGCTGTTATCTTTTTGAAAGGAAGCTGTTTCTTTTACGATATATACGACATCATAATCCTGAAACATATCCCTGGGCACATCCGGGTTCACACGGGAGCCTTCCAGGTAAGCCGCCCGTATCCTATCATCCTGCGCAGCTGTGTTGATCAGCAGCTTCATTATTTCGTCTTCTGTTCTCATGAATGTTCACCTTGTCCTCTGGCAGCACGGTGGGATAGCATTATAGCTGTATTTTGCTCATCCATGTGGTGCACCGCTTTCCTATTCTATATGTATTATAACGTGAAAACAGAAAATATATATGCTTTTTCAGGAAGGAAGTTACCGAATGCCTTTAAACCAGATGTGAATAGAGAAGAATATATTATAAAATCTGACAGTGCATGACTACGCAAAACGCTTAACAGAGAAAGAAATAACTTGCTGTTGCCGTTTCTACAAAGGATTCAGCTGGACAGTCTTGTTTTATCCCTTTATAATGGAACATAGAGGTGAATATAACATGGAAAAAATTACAAGCTTTTGTATTGATCATGACATACTGGAAAAAGGAATGTATATATCAAGAATCGATGGAGATATTATTACCTATGACCTTAGAATGGTGAAGCCAAACTGCGGTACGTATCTGGATAACGATGGTCTTCATACCTTTGAGCATCTGTTCGCTACCTATGTAAGAAATTCGGTATACAGTGATGCAGTCATTTATGCCGGGCCGATGGGTTGTAGAACAGGCTTCTATTTTCTAACGAGAGATTCTATCAGTAAGGCGCAGGCGGTACAGCTGGTTAAGGATACGATGGCGTTCATTGCGGGATTTGAGGGAGATATCCCAGGTGCACAGGAGTCTAAGGAGTGTGGCAATTATCTGGATCATGATCTTGCCAAGGCGAAGGCCTATGCAAAGGCTTATGGTCAGGTGATGAAGGACTGGAACGAGGAACAGCTCGTTTATCCACAATAAATCAGTGGTTTCAGACTGGATTGGTCTGAAGCCTTTCTTTTGAAAGAGGGTGACGTATGAAAACACGTATCAATTTGCTGGAGGGAAACATTCTTCCTGCATTAAGCGCGCTGGCATTGCCAATCATGGCAACCAGTCTGATCCAGATGGCCTATAATCTGATCGACATGATATGGATTGGAAAAATCGGTGCAAGTGCTGTTGCGTCCGTTGGTGCAGCCGGTATGTTTATGTGGCTGTCCAACGGTCTGGCGACATTGGCGAAGATGGGTGGTCAGATTAAGGTCGGCCATGCGCTGGGGGCGCAGAAGAAGGAGGATGCGGCGTCCTATGCACAGAGCTCGATTCAGATGGGAATTGTATTTGCCATCGGCTTCGGTATTCTGTCTATTGTGTTTGCGGATGAGATGATCGGCTTCTTTCAGCTGAACAGCGCACAGGTCATACAGGATGCAAAGCTGTATCTGATGATTACCTGCGGTCTGGTCATATTTTCTTTTATGAATCAGATATTCACCGGGATTCTGACAGCGATGGGGAACAGCAGAACCTCCTTTATCGCTACCGGTATCGGGCTTGTTTTGAATATCGTGCTGGATCCGCTGTTTATTTTCGGCTTTGGTGCAATTCCTCCAATGGGTGTTGCGGGGGCTGCAATTGCGACAGTTCTTGCACAGCTGGTGGTTATGCTGTTGTTTCTGCATACCATACTACGGGATACGGTCTTGTTCAGTAATGTCCATATACTGCATTCTTATTCTTCACAGCATACCATGGAAATTTTCCGTATCGGGCTACCTTCCGCTGTGCAAAGTATGCTGTTTTCTGGCATTTCCATGGTCATTGCAAGATTGATTGCAGGCTGGGGAGATGCTGCCGTGGCAGTCCAGAAGGTAGGCTCGCAAATCGAATCCATATCCTGGATGACTGCGGAAGGCTATGCGGCGGCTTTGAACAGCTTTGTGGCTCAGAACCATGGTGCGAAAAATACAGATAGAATCCGGGAGGGGTATCGGCTCTCTATGATTGTCATGCTGTCCTGGGGTGTGTTCTGTTCTCTTGTTCTGATTGTTTTTCCACAGCTCATCTTTCAGGTCTTTATTCAGGAAGCAGAGGTGTTGCCAATGGGGGTGGATTATCTTCGTATTCTTGGTGTTTCCCAGTTGTTTATGTGTATGGAAATCACAACAGCTGGTGCCTTCAGCGGACTTGGGAAAACGCTGCCTCCATCCATTGTAAGTATCACGTTAACCGGCGCACGAATACCGATGGCGATATTGCTGGGAAGGTGGCTGGGGCTGAATGGCGTCTGGTGGGCAATTACGATTAGTTCGATCGGGAAAGGTATCGTATTGCTGGGGTGGTTCTTAAAGGATATGAAGAGAGCAGGTATGCCAGAGAGGTAATCATTGTGTTAGAATTTGAAAGTTAAAAAATCATTTCATTATGCTAAAATCAACGATTAAGGTTGATGATGAGCTGGCATTAAAATATTTGCAGGATATTATGGGAAAGATGGAAATTATAGATGTTCTTTCAACATCAAATATGTATTTGAATTATCTGATACATTCAAAAGTAGAAAAAATAAAATCACTAAATATTGATTTAACGTGTGGTTTTGAAAATACGCTGGATTTTCTGAATCTTTTTGAATTGACAACGATCCTGGGAAATCTGATTGATAATGCTATAGAGGCTCAAAAATACGTAGAAAATAAAAGGTTTATAAAGCTTTCAACAATAAAAAAAGCGGACAGGGTTAGGCTTATTATAGAAAATAGCTGTAATATAGAAGAAATCCATATGGATAATCAGAAGCTTATTACAAGTAAAGAAGATAAAGAAAATCACGGAATCGGCTTTAACCGTGTTTGTGAAGTGGTGAAGGAGAAAAATGGCATTATTACAAGAACTGTTAATCATAAAATATTTACAGTGGAAATTGTATTGCCAATCGAATCGTAAAAGTGAAGCTGGTAAAAAAGGTAACTGATTATTGCAGTTGATGGGATAAGTCTTATTAAGAGATTGTTGAAGGATAGCTTAATAATCATAAACAGCTATGTTAGAATGATAACAAGGGTGAAAATGGTTTTATCTTCATAAAATCATAAAAATTTATTGTTTTATGTACACAAAAATAAAAATAATTATGATTTTATGTTCATAAAAAAATGTCGCAGGGTTGGCGTTTGCATTCAAATGTAGTATACTACTATCATAGGAGTGGTGCTATGTATCGAATGATAGAAGAAAATTTCTTAAAGTGGAAAAAGCAGGAAAATCATAAACCTTTACTTATATCTGGATCAAGACAGGTGGGAAAGACGTACAGCATACTTAATTTTGCTAAAAAACACTACCTATCTTATGTATATATTAACTTTGAAAGAGATGATGATATCAGAGCTTTTTTTGAACAGACATCGAAACCGGAAGAAATCATGATGAATCTGCAGGTTTTCTTCCCTGAAGCAGATTGGAAGACTAAAGAAATTTTAGTTATATTGGATGAAATACAGGCGTGTCCCCAGGCGTTGACATCCATCAAATTTCTAAGTACAGAAACACCTTATGATTACATTTTGAGCGGCAGTCTGCTGGGAGTAGCTGTGAATCGTACTTCCTCCTATCCTGTAGGCTATGTGGAATCCATGGAAATGCAACCAATGGGATTTATGGAATTTTTATATGCTGTTGGCTTAAAAGCTGAACATATTTCTTACCTAAAGGAATGTTATACAGAAAAGCGAAGTGTAAATGAAGGTATTCATAAAGAATATATGAAGCACTTCAGAAATTACATAATAACCGGGGGTATGCCGGAAGCGGTGAAAACCTTTGTGGAAACCGGGGATTTTGTAAAGACAAGAAATATTCAGCAGCAAATCGTAGAAGGCTACTATCGGGATATGGCAAAATACGCAGATGCATCAGAAAAAATAAGAACACATGAATGTTTTCGTTCCATTCCTCTGCAGCTCGCAAAAGAAAATAAGAAGTTTCAATATATGCTCGTGAGAAAGGGAGGACAGGCAGCGCATTTTGAAAACAGCCTGCAGTGGCTGAAAGACAGCGGGACTATTTCATTTTGTTACCGGCTGCAATGTATCGATGTACCGATGGAGGCCTATAAGGAATCTTCTGTATATAAGATATATATGAGTGATACTGGCTTATTACTCTCTCAGTTCAAAGAAAATGTGATGCAGGATATTCTGAAGAATGAGTTAGGTGTATATAAGGGAGCAATCTATGAAAACATTGTGGCGCAGATGCTGACATTCAATAAATACAGTTTGCATTATTTTGAACCGTCTTCTCATTCAGAGATAGATTTCATTATTGAACAGGATCGCGGTATTGTACCTATTGAAGTGAAAAGCTCCATGAACACAAGGGCAAGAAGTCTAAAAGCGTATATAGATAAGTATGAGCCGAAAAGAGCATTACGCTTTTCTATCAGAAATTTAAATATATCTGAAAGGATAGAGGATTACCCTTTATATATGCTGATGTTTCTTTAATAAACTTTATTATTCTATATAAGATTGAGCTTAGCACGATTAAAAGTTCAATCTTTTTGAATATAAGATAGATATAGCTTTTACTGCTAACACAAATCATGAGGGAGAATCTATTTCGAGATTATAATGCTTAAGATATTTTCGGTGTAAATATCTTATCCGACAATATCTATCACCGTTATTGTTGGATATCCTTCCGTTTTTATGATAGGAAATCTATCGTTAATAAGAAACAGAGATAGATTAGACATGGGTGAAGTAGAGTAAAAAAGAGGTGCTTCACACAATGCGAAAGACCCCTTCTTTTTCTGATGAATATGGATAAAATATCGTTGAAATCTATAAGTTCACTTTCTTTGATATAAATTAAAATATTAGCGATTTTACGATTTTCAATCGTTTTGAATATGAAATAATTTGTTGCAAATATAGGGAGCGAAGCTTCCCATATATTCTACAGCTGAAACAGTATACCCACAGCGGCGGAAGCAGCAATGCACAAAATTGGATGCCATTTGCGTTTATTCGATAAATAATAGATAACGGCAAACAGCAGGATACACGGCCATTTGACCATTTCCATGAAATTTTCACTATCCTGAAATAAAGCAGCGATGAAAATCGTTATACCGGCAGAGGCGATGAGTGCAGTGACTGCTGGACGAATACCGTAGAAAACGGATTTCACCAGCTCACTGTCCTTAAACTTCTTCAGAAACTGCGCAACGATACAGATCACGATGATGCTTGGCGCAACAAGCCCAAGCGTCGCAACGATACCACCCAGCACACCATTGATATGATAACCGGTGTAGGTTGCCATATTGATACCGATTGCACCTGGTGTTGATTCACTCACCGCAATCATGTCGGTCAGCATATCTGCAGTAAACCAGTGATATTTATTCATCATTTCCGTAAGAAACGGTATGGTAGCCAGACCACCTCCAAGGGCAAACAGTCCGGTTTTGAAAAATTCGTAGAAGGCAAGCAGCAATAACTCCAGATTCATTCCTTCACCTCCCTGCGGCGAAGTGCACAGACAATCACACCGAGTAATGCGGCGATGATAACAACAAGGACGGTTGATACGCTGGTAAAGGTGATTGCAGCTAGGACAACGGCAAATAACAAGATGCCGAAGGTATCCTTAATGCCGCTTTTCCAGAGCTTGACTACAGCGTTTAAAACAAGAACACAAACCGCGACACGGATACCTGCTAAAGCATGCTGAACAATAGCAAGTGAGGAATAGGTGGTAAGCACAGAGGCAATCAGCAGAATAATGATGATGCTTGGCGTAACAACACCCAGCGTTGCGATAATAGCACCAAGGATTCCTTTCTCATAAAAGCCGATAAACGTTGCCGTGTTCACCATGATGATTCCCGGTGTACACTGCGCAACCGCATAGTAATCCATAATTTCCTCTTCTGTGGCCCAATGCTTTTTATCCACAATTTCCTTCTGTATCAGCGGCAGCATGGCATAGCCTCCACCAAAGGTAAAGGCTCCGATCCGCATAAAGACAGAAAACAGTTCCCAGTAAATTTTCATAAACACCCTCATTTCCATATAAAGAATACCCATATTATACAAAAAACAAACATAAATACAAGAACTGTGGGGTATTTTCCCCTGGTTTTGGGATTGTAAGAGAAAGCGCTACACTATATAATAATACATATGGAGGTTTACTTATGTTCAATATATATCATCAGCCCTATACCAGAGGCCGCTATCCCACAGTAGCCGCAAACGGTGTTGTTGCTACCGGAAACAATCTTGCTGCTGCAGCGGGATTGCAGATTATGCGAGAGGGTGGCAATGCCATTGATGCCGCGATTGCGACAGCCGCAACACTTACCGTTGTTGAGCCTACAGCAAACGGTATCGGTTCCGATGCCTTCGCCATTGTGTGGTACAAGGATGCCATGTACGGTTTAAACAGCTCAGGCTGTGCACCTATGGAAATTTCAATAGAAAAACTGAAGGAACAGGGTATCACGGAAATGCCGAAGCATGGATGGACACCGGTAACGGTACCGGGAGCACCCAAGGCGTGGGCGGAATTAAGCCGCCGGTTTGGAAAGCTGCCCTTTGCGCAGGTACTCGCACCTGCGATCACCTACGCCCGTGACGGATATCCGGTACCGCCGGAGCTTTCCAGAATGTGGAAGATGGCGCTCAGAAGCTATACGGATAAAAAGGATGATCCGGTATTTGCACAATGGTTTCAGACATTCACCTTTCAGGGAATGGCACCGGAGGTAGGACAGCTGGTAAAGCTTCCGGATCATGCGAAAACATTGGAGAAAATAGCGGAAACACAGGCAGCCGCCTTATATGAAGGAGAGCTTGCACAGCGTATAGAAGAAGACAGTATCGCACACGGCGGATACCTGCGGAAAAAGGATCTGCAGCAGCATAAGGCAATATGGGTGGATCCGGTTTCAGTACATTATCACGGCTATGATGTTTGGGAGCTGCCGCCTAACGGACAGGGAATCGTTGCATTGATGGCATTGAATATATTAAAGGAATTCCAGTTTGCACAGCGTGATGAGGAAATGTTTCATCATCAGTTTGAAGCGATGAAAATGGCATTTGCAGACGGCTTGCATCATATTACAGATGCCCAATATATGAAAACCGGGGTACAAAGCCTGTTACATGCAGCCTATGGCAGAGAGCGTTCGCGGGAAATCGAAGCTTTTGCCAAACAGCCTGCGGTCCACATGCCGCCGAAAAGCGGTACCGTATATTTATGTACAGCAGACAGCGAAGGAAATATGGTATCCTTCATTCAAAGCAATTATATGGGCTTTGGCAGTGGGGTTGTAGTAAAGGACACAGGAATCGCCCTTCAAAACCGCGGACATGATTTCTCTTTGAATCGTAATCATGTCAATGCTCTTGTTCCCGGAAAGCGTACCTACCATACCATCATTCCCGGATTTCTTACAAGGAATGGAAAAGCAGTTGGTCCATTCGGCGTCATGGGCGGCTATATGCAGCCCCAGGGACATGTGCAGGTGGTTATGAATATGATTGATTTCCATCTGAATCCACAGCAGGCACTGGATGCACCCCGCTGGCAGTGGGTGAAGGATAAAAAATTTATCATAGAGGACAGCTTTGATACCAACATTGCAAGAAAGCTGCAGGAGCGTGGTCATCAGCTTCAGGTTGATTTGGAGACTGCCGGCTTCGGACGCGGGCAGATTATTGTGCGGCTTGATAATGGAACATTTATGGCAGGAAGTGAGTCAAGAACCGACAGCAGCATTGCCTGCTGGTAATGGCAATAAAAGAAAAGACAGGGGAATATATATGCAGACTGTTTACCATATAGCATTACTGGATGATGAACCATGCTATACAAATATGATTCGTGATAAAATTGAGGCTTGGATTAGAGGAACAGCTTTTCATCGATACGTATAATAATGTAAATGATTTTTTGAGAAGTAAACATATATATGACATACTTCTGCTGGATATCGAAATGCCGGGCATGGATGGGATTCATCTGGCAAAGTATATTGCCAATGAACGGACACTGGTGATCTATGTAACGAATTATGCAGATCGTATGGAGGATGCATTTGGAATCAACGTATTCCGCTATGTTCTGAAATCCAAAATAGATGAAAAGCTGAAGAGAACGCTGCAGGATGCTTTTGAGTTTTTACAGGATAACGCTGATTTTAAGATACGTACTGATGGCGGTTATGAGATGCTTGCACAAAAGGATATCATTTATATGGAGTATTTCTCTAAGGACGTCTATGCATATACCAAGGATCGTGAATACATATTTCGCATGTATTCCATGGAACGCATGATGAAAGAATTAAACAGCCGCTTCGTTCAGATCAATCGTGCCAATATTGTGAACATCGAATATATCCGCTCCATTCGCGGGTTTGAACTGCATGTAAAGGGTATTGATCGCGTACTGAAGATCAGCAGGCGGCGTAAGAACGAAATTATGGATGCTTTATTTCAAATGACGACAAAGCTATGATGCCGTCATTTTTTACTTTCAAATCATGAACACGGCAAGGATCGCTGACAAGAACATGAGGTGATTACTATGATTGGAATAAGTGGTGCCAGGTTACTCTTAAATAAAAAGGTGATTTTAAAATTCCTATTTTGAGGATACCTGTTGTATTTTTATAGCCGCTTGTGCTACACTGTAAATACGAAAAAAAGGAGGGGCTGTCCCATGAAAACAAGTATGAAAACCATAATGATGATGTATGTATCACAACTGCAAAAGCCCCGGCCTTTCTGCATGTCTGTTTATTAGCGGTGTTTTTTCATATCCATGTCGTATGATGATACAAGGCACCCTTTTCTATTACATGAGTTCCTTGACTGCCGATTATCGGCGGACATTGTATACACGGTTCCAAATGTAGTGAATATAACAGCAGTATAAGAGGTCCACCAAATTATACTTCAGAAGCAATTAAATGTACTTAAGAAAGCATGGTATGTCTTTTCAATTATTGTGTTTATCATAATCAGATCCCTTCTTATATTCTTATACAAATATGTATTTCATAACATATCCTGGAATTAAATTGTTTGAAATAGCATCTATAGAGGACAGTAAGATAACAGCACTGTACCTGCTATAGGTGCTTTTTGCGTAAATTCCATGGAATGGAATAAATAGAAATTACAGATGGTGTGTTTTTATGAAAAACAGGAGGGATTACCATGACCATTGAATACAAAAAAAAAGGCCATTCATGCAAATAGTATATCGAAAATCCGTTATATTGTAGTATAATAATGGTAGGAAGGGGGAAGGGAAAAGGTATCTCAATCAAGAGAAATAGAAAAATTAAATTTTACATGACATCATACAGGCCTTCTTATATAATAGTTGTGCAGGAAAAGAGTGATGTTATGAATGAATTTATGGAATATGTGTATTGTTTAATTTATATTGTAGGAATAGCCTTCTGCGTTATCAGAGTAAACAATGATGTAAAATGGAATACTCGTACGGTGCTGCTGATTATTGGATACAGCTATATCAATATGCTTGTTACCAATAATATTGATGTATCTGATATCATGTTTTTAGTATCCAACATGTTCTCTACTCTTCCGGATTTTTTGTTTATCTGTGTATTATGCAGAAAAATAAAACTGTTGAACCTATTTTATCTATTGTTTTATACGGTTTCGTTCATGACCTTTATAGAAATATTTATGTATGCTCATATCCATTTATTCAACGGGGCATTTGATGCAACCTTTGTACCCGGGATATTGCGCACCGCTTCCATTATGTTTGCTAATGTCTGTGCAGCAATAGCATTTCAGATACCAGTATATCTGTATCGTAGATTTTTCGTCGTATTATCAAAAAAACAATTGCTTCCATTTGTTTTTCTACAAATTTTTTTCATGCTTGTCCTTATGATGTACATGAGGGAGTTGGAGCTTTATCCAAAGGATCTCGCTATGTTCTTTGTATTTCTGCTCATGGTAGTGCAGACATTGACCGTAGATTTCATCTTTGTTCGATTCTGGCTGCTTGCTCAGGAGAAGAGTGAAATCGAACTGACGGAGCTTTCTAGAAATATACAAAATCAATATATGCATGATTTACAAGAGGAACAGGAGAAAAACAGAGAGCTTCGCCACGATATGAGAAATCATATTGAGATACTGGAAAGCATTCATCATGACCGTGATTTTTTGAATTATCTGGATCGTGTAAGAAAAGATGTAGATGAACTGGGACAACGTATTAAGACAGGGAATATGTTTCTGGATGCATGTCTGAATACGAAAATTGAATCAAATAATGATATACAGTTTGAGGTCAGTGCATTTGTAAATGACGAAATAGGTATTGAGGATAAGGATATGTGTGCTCTTGTATTCAATATGCTGGATAATGCCATTGATGCCGCTAGGGGTAGTGAACATAAGAAGGTGGACATAAAGTTAATGATACATAACGATTCTCTGATTATTGAGGTTACCAATTCAACTGTTCAAGCACCGGATTTTCATTCCAGAAAAGGAACTGGACATGGGTATGGAATGAAAATCATTGAGCGTATTGCAGCTCAATATGAAGGTATGGTGAAATATGATTATGATGAACAAAGCCATACAGTAAGTGTGCACTGTCTGATGCCTCTTCCAAAATAAGAAAGGTTGGTAAATTTATATGAAATTTGAAATTAAGAAAAAACTTATCGATTATGCATTAAAAAATGTATCAAACACATCAGTTTTTGGACATTTTATGCCAAAGCCTTTTACCTATAAAAAGGAATCTGTGAAATCACAGAAGCATGGAAACAATAAGTAGAAGGCTGAGCATATTTCTTGCAAAACGAGGTCTGATTGAAGAGGATGAGGTGGATATCATCCGCTTTGCCCTTGAACTTCTTCTTACACAGGGAATACAGATTGTCAGTATGCTCATACTGGGATACTTCCTGCAGTTTTTCTGGGAAACGGTGCTTTACCTGTGCATGCTGCTTTTCCTGAAACGTTATACTGGCGGTTATCATGCAAAAACATATGGACGCTGCTATCTGATAACGATGATTATCTATCTGCTGGTGTTACTCTGTGTGGAGTATCTGAATATATACAGTCTGCTGGTCTTTCTTCCTGCCGGACTTGGTATTTTCATTTATTTCGGCCCGTGTCTTAGCTATAAGACGATGCTGGAACGTAGAAAGCAGCAGCTGCATCTGAAGCTTTCTCTGGCTCTGTGTCTTGTTTTGCTGCTGCTGTTTTTGGGAGTCCATGAATTTCGCTATACGATAGAAATTGCAGCTATTCTGTTTTTTACCGCGGTGATGATGCTGCCGGTATTCTGGAAAAAGTCAAAAACAATCTGATGAAAAAGGTCTGGTATGTCATGATGACGATCAGATCTTTTTGTAATATCTTTGGCAGCTTCACCATACATGTCAAATACTAAGAAAGCTCAGTACAAAACGTTGATCTTTATAAAAATAAATATTCGCAATGATAAATTAGAAAGATGGGAACGACTGTTTGCCATATACATAGTTTCCGATTTCATGGATTGTTGTATTGGTACTATTTTTTGTATAATATCCGTTGTATAATACAAAGGAAACACGTAATATGTATAAAAGTAAGGGGAATGAAAGGGGAAACAGAATAGAGGGAGATTATAATGAATTACACGATAAAGGAATTGATTGAAAAAGAGGATAGGAAAAATCCATATACGGATGAGCAGCTCGCAAAGCTTTGCAATATGAGTCGTGAGGAAGTTACACTTCTGCGTCAGGAACAGGGAATCTTAGACTCCCGGGAGCGGAGAAGGCAGATATTACTTCCAGAGGTTAAGGAAATATTGCAGGCAAACGAAAAAATATCAGACCGGAAGCTTACAGCGATACTGAATGATCGGGGATATCAGATATCGCGATTTATTGCTAGAGCAGTGCGTGATGAGCTAGAGCCCAAAGCGAAAAAAGAGGAACGCCTGCAAATGGATCCGGATCGTGATTTTGAACAGCTGATTGGTTATGACGGCAGTATGAAGCGGCAGATTTCCCAGGCACAGGCTGCTGTTCTTTATCCGCCAAGAGGTCTTCATACGCTGATCCATGGCCCCAGTGGTGTTGGAAAAAGCCAGTTGGCCGAAGCCATGTATCACTTCGCCATTCATGTGGGTACCATACAGAAGGATAGTCCGCTGGTGATATTCAACTGTGCAGATTATGCGGATAATTCAGAGCTCTTACTCTCACAGCTGTTCGGTTATGTGAAGGGAGCCTTTACCGGTGCGGATCATGAGAAATCAGGGCTTGTGGAAAAAGCCGATGGAGGTATTCTGTTTCTGGATGAGGTACACCGTCTGCCAAGCGAAGGCCAGGAAATGCTGTTCTATCTGATTGATAAGGGGATGTATCGAAAGCTGGGGGAAACAGATAATACAAGAACGGCAAGACTTCTTATCATTGCTGCCACTACGGAGGATTTGGATTCCTATCTTCTGACAACCTTTCGACGCAGAATTCCCATGCTGATCGATTTGCCGCCATTGAGCGAGCGCCCGCTTCTGGAACGTCTTATGATTATCAAAGCCTTTCTGTTTCAGGAAGCTCTGCGAATACAGCAGAATATCATTTTGGAAAGGGATGCTCTGCGGCTTTTACTGAATTATCCGTGTTCGGGCAATATCGGACAGCTGCGAAGTGATATTCAGGTGGCCTGTGCCCGAAGCTTCTTAAAGCATATTACATATGGGGATGAACAGCTGATTATAGCGCTGGATGATTTGCCACCCCATGTAGGTAATCTCGCGCTTAATACCGCATCACGTGAATCCCGGAAGCTGTGTGAAAGTGATTTATTTGTTTCCTGCACAAAACCAAGAGAACAGAGTGCGCATATGGGACCGAATATCTATCAATTCATAGAAGAAAAATACGAAGCCCTTTTAAATGAGGGATGTACTGAACATGAGGTTTATCAGACACTTGGAAAAGAACTGGATACAGAGATGGACAATCTGTTCAATAAAATAAAATATCAGCAGGTTGATCGAAAAAATCTGGAAGAGGTTGTGGGTAATCGTATTATTCAATCCGTACAGAAATCGGTTGATATCGCCAGGATTAGTATGCAGGATATCAGTCCCAATATACTCTCGCCCCTTTGTCTGCATGTGAGCGCAAGCTATGAACGTATGAAATGTGGAAAACGTATTATGAATCCACAGCTTGAAAAAATAAAAAAAGAGTATCCGCTGGAATTTGCCACTGCACGAAAAATGTGTATGCAGTATCATGAGGATTTCATGATAGAGCTGCCGGAGGATGAGATAGCGTTTATCGCCATGTATCTTAAAACCTTTACCAAAAAGAAGAAAGAGGAAAGCAGAGGGAAAATTGGAATCATCGTTTTAACACATGGCAATGTCGGTATCGAAATGGTGGAGGTCGCCAATCAGCTGCTGAATGCTAGCTTTGCAGTTGGACTTCGCTGTGCCTTGGATGAACCAAGCAGTCATGCCCTGCAGCGGACACAGCATGCAGTGGAACAGCTTGATGAATGTCATAGAGGCAATTCGCAGAGCAATACTGGAAGAAACAACACTTGATGAATTGGAACAGGCACTGAATATGGAAAAGGAAATCAATTTCCATGGTAATCTGGAGCTTGAAGAAAAGGAAACTGTGATTGTTTCCATTTGTCTGACAGGTAAGGGCAGCGCGGTCCTCATCCAGTCAAAAATACAAAAGCTGCTGCAGGAGCATAACCTGACAATCCGAATACTGACACTGGGGGTCATCAGCGAAAACGGAATTGAATTTGAACTGGACCACCTTGCTCGCAGCTATCATATTCTTGCGATACTGGGAAACTTTCAGATAGAGTATCATCAGATACCATTTTTGTCCACGAATGAAATTCTCAATGGAACTGCACAACAGGAGCTGCTAAGCATCATAAAAAATAACAGACAGTCCGGAAAGACTGTGAATTGCCTGCAGGAGCTTCTTGATGAGGATATCATACGCTGTCATGTACAGGATGCTTTATGTAAAAATGATATTCTGGAAAAGCTGGTAGACCTGCTCGTTAAAAAGGAATATGTATCTCAGGAATATCTGCTGGATGTATACAAACGGGAGGCAATGGGCGCAACCATTATGGGAAAGGCAGCTATCCCGCATGGTTTTACAGAACATGTCACAAAACCTGCCATCGCTATTCTGACCCTGCAGGATGCAATTTTATGGGAGGATGACTTTGAAACGAATATCATTTTGATGCCGGCACTGCAGGAAGAGAGTATCGCATACACGCAGGAATTGTTCTCCATATGCAGCGATTCAACGCTGATTCAGGCACTTTCGTCTTGTCAGAAGCCGCAGGAAATCATAAGGCTGATAGCCACTTACACAAAACCGTCCAATTAGTTGGCACGGTTTTTGCTATTTTATGGGTGAAGGAAAAACATGTTGGGAGGTGAAGCTGTTGGATCAGGAAATACAAATCGTCAGAGAATGTATTCTGCCGCATTATGCAGCACAGCAGAAGGAGGATATCATACAGGAACTCAGTAAGCGGATGAAGGAACGAAATCTTGTGAATGCAGATTTTCAGGAAGCGGTATTAAAACGGGAACAGAAGTATCCTACCGGATTGCTGATAGGGAAACGCAATATCGCTATACCACATACAGAGCCGCAGTATGTAAAAGTACCGTGTATCGGTATCGCCACCTTGAAAAAAAGTGTTGCGTTTCACCGCATGGATGCATGTGATGAGCTGGTGGATGTGGATGTCGTACTGCTGCTTGCCTTGAATCAGGCACATGCACATATGGAAATGCTGAGCAGAATCATCCTCATGTGCCAGGATGAAGCATTCATCGAGGAATTGCTGCGGGCAGAGCAGGAAACAGATATTGAACAAATCGTCAGAGAACGATTAGAAGGAGGAAAACAGCATGAATCGTAAACCATTGGTACTGGTTGTATGCGGCGCAGGAACCCTGACTTCCGTTATTGCCAGCCAGGGAGTGGAACAGGGCTTGAAGAAAAGAGGAATCACAGATGTGGAAATCAAGGTAGGCAGACTGGACGATATCGGACGGTACGCTGATCGTATTACCGTGCTTGTCGCTTCCATGAATATTCGCCAGAAATATGATTTTCCGGTTATCAATGCCATATCGTTTCTGACGGGGGATGAGGATGGTCAGGAGCGTGTCGTGGATAAAGTGGCTGATATTTTGAAAAATAAATAAGCAGAGAAAGTGAGGAGAAACTTATGGAAATGCTACAGGATTTTTTTGACTGGTTCTTCGCCTTGGGCAGCAGTGTGTTTGTGCCGTTCATCATGTTCACACTATGTATGGTGTTTAAGGGTGGTTTGAGCAAGAGTCTGCGCAGTGCCCTGTATATGGGCGTTGGGCTTGTTGGATTGGGGCTGATCGTTGATTATTCCGTTGCAGCGATGACACCTGTTACAGAATCACTCGTAAATAATCTGGGATTGAGTCTGAATGTAATTGATATCGGGTATGGAAATGTCAGTGCAGCCTGGGCTTGGCCGGGCGTAGTCTGGGTGATTTTGGGTATTATTGCAGTGAATTTCATCATGGTTGTTTTAAAGTGGACAAAGACGCTGTGGGTGGATATGTGGAATATCTGGCATGGTGAGTTTGTTGCCGGTATGATGTGGGCATTTACCGGAAATATCTATATCGGTGTTGCCAGCGGTCTGATCTTGCTTGTCATCAATATGAAGCTTGCCGATTATCACGCTAAAAAAATACAGGAGTTTAACGGTTTGGAGGGAATTTCTGTAGTTGCGACCTCAGGTACCTTTACAGCATCCTGGGCACAGGGATGTATGTGGGTAATCAACAAGATACCGGGGCTTCGCGATATCAAGGCATCCTCCGAACAGATTAAGGAGAAATTCGGAATTTTCGGGGAAATGTCTGTTATTGGTGCGCTGATGGGTACCGTTATGGGAATCGTTGCCGGCTTTGATTTTATTAACACGGCACAGCTGGCAATCAAGCTTGCGGCAGTGCTTGTCATTCTTCCAAGAATGCTGTCTATTATTGCAGAAGGTATTATACCGATTTCCAATGCACTGTCTAAATTCATGAGAGAGAAATTTCCAGGCAGAGAGCTGTATATCGCAGTAGACCCAGCCATTCTGCTGGGGGATCCTTCCGTTATGTCAACAGTAATCCTGATGTATCCGATTTCCGTTATGATTGCAGCGGTTATTCCGGGCTGTAACTTTCTTCCGGTTGCATCTCTTGCGGCTCTGCCATACTGGATTGGCGGCATGGTGCCGTATACAAAGGGAAATATCATTCATACGGTAATCTGTGCAACGCTTTGGATCATACCTGCCACTCTGATTGCTTCATCTCTGGCGGGAATATGCACCGATCTTTGCAGCATGACGGGGTTATTTACAGATCAGATAGCAAATGGCGCAATGTTTACCAACTGGGATGAAGGCGGAAATATTCTTCTCTGGTTGTTTGTCAAGGCAGGTCAGCTGTTTGGATTTGGTGGATAAGGGGTAAAAAACTTGAAGTATCCAACGGGAAAGCAAGAAAGCTGTACCTGTATACAGCAGGAGAATGGAGATAGTATGAAACAGGCAGTATTGAAACAGCAGGGGGTGCTTGCCATTGCGGATGTACAGGAGGATCTAACTCTGCAGGCGGATGAGGTGCTTGTTGAGGTGAAGGTTGTTACGATCTGCGGATCGGATCTCAGCTACTTTCAGGCTGAAACGCTGCCGCATGATTTACAGTATCCGCTGGTGCTGGGACATGAGATGGCCGGCATTGTAAAAGAAACCGGTACTGCTGTAAGCGGTGTTCAAAAGGGAGATCGTGTAGCAGTGGAGCCGCAGAGCTATTGCGGGCATTGCGAGGCCTGTCAAAGAGGAGATTATAATTTCTGTGAATCATTGCAATTCATGGCCAGCAAGGGAATCAGCGGAGCTTTAAAGCAATATGTGAAGTGGCCGCAAAGCTCAATCTATAAGCTGGAGGATTCCATGTCCTTTGAAGAAGGTGCGCTGCTGGAGCCGTTATCTGTTGCATACAGCGCGATTGAAAAGTTGGACTTTCACAAGGAAAGCAGGCTTGTGATTTTAGGAGCAGGATCTATCGGACTGCTTATGGGAGTGCTGATGCAGGAATTATATCCCGAGGTGAGCGTTCATCTAGTGGATGTTTATGAGAGTAAGCGGGACATAGGAGAGCGTCTGCATATGAAAAAGGATCAGTTTCTGATAGGAACTGCGTATGAACTGGAATCTATGAAGCCGTTTACCCACATCATTGATACAACCGGGAACAGTGAGGTGGTGAAGCAATTTCTGCAGCATAGCATACCGCAGGCCGTACTTCTGGAACTCGGTGTCAGTGATCGTCCTTTGGAAATCAGCTTTAAGGATATTGTATATCAGGGGCTTCGCATTATAGGCTCTTACCGCTATACGAATACCTATCCCAGACTTTTGAAATTGTTTCGGGAACAGCACCTGCAAGTGCGCGATATTATAACGGGCAGATACCCGTTTGAAGCAGTACAGACAGCCTTTGAACAGGCAATGGATGGACGCCATCACAGCAAAATCGCCATTTATTTATAACGAAAAGCCTGTTGGCTGTGCAGTAGGCAGCATGCCGACAGGTTTTTCATACATTTGGAAGGAATGTAAAAAAGAGGTTGAAGGAAAAAAAGCTAACGTATGATAAGCATCCCGTATTGCGTCTATCGGGGTGTATAAACCGTTATGGGATAAAAACGTACAGTGTATCACAGAGAAAGCGAAGCGCAGTAAGGAAAGCAGGAGTGCGTGTATAGGAGGATATGATTATGAAATTGAATACAGGAATGAATTTGTCTGTGGATCTGGATAAAATGGAATTTATATATGATGTAGCTACGACAGGACCGCTTACAGAGAAGCGTAGACTGGATGATATACGTGCAAGCTTGAGTGATCCGAATGCAGAAGGACCGTCCATTGTTTATGCAGTTGCAATGGATGTAGCCAAAAAGAAGCATATGCAGGATTTAATTGACCGCAATCTTTTGTATGGCGCGATGATTTTTGAAAAAGGAGTTATCGGGGAGGAGCCTGTTCGTTCTCAGGGGCATATCCATGCGGTGTCAGCCTCATGTAATGCCTCTACCTGTGAGGTATATGAAATCTGGGCAGGGGAGGCCTATATCTATATGCAGGAATATGCCGGGGATGATCCGGGGCGTTGCTTTGCAGTTCATGCCAGAACCAAAGATGTAGTGATTGTACCGCCGGGGTGGGCACATTGTACAATCAACGCGGATCCCTCCAGAGCCATGCTGTTTGGTGCATGGTGTGTCCGTGATTATGGTTTTGATTATGAGCAGGTTCGCGCACATAGGGGAGTTGCATTTTTCCCAAAAGTAAAGGATGGCAGTATCACCTTTGTGCAGAATACACAATATCACCCTGCACAGCTAGAAATTCTGAAAGCAAGAGCATATCCGGAATTTCATCTGGAGCAGGGGGTACCAATCTATACGCAGTATGAGAATAATCCGGAAAGATTCCGTTTTGTAACGCATCCACAGGAGGCTGAGGAGCAATGGAAGGAGTATCGACCATGAAACAGAAGAAGCTGGTCGTCCATTTTGGCGCAGGTGCATTGGGAAGAGGTTTGGTTGTACCAATGCTGTATGATAGCGGCTGCCGTATCGTGCTTGCGGATACAAATCCGATGCTGATCGAAAAAATGAAAGATGCAAAGTCCTATACACTGGATGTTTCAGATGATGAACAACAGAGACTGCATACCATTAAAATAGAAGATATCGTTTCACCTGTAACGGATGAAGCAATGCTTCTTGCATATTTGCATATATGTGATGCAGTGACTACATCAGTCCGCAGAGAAAATCTAATCCATGTCGCAAAGGTTCTAGCCATGGCATGGGGGACGGAAAGTGATTCCCGGCGTATGGTTCTTTGCTGTGAGAACGTGGAGGGTGTAGGGGCATACTTTCACTCTCTGCTTATGGATTATGCGAAAAATGAACAACAGAGGAAAAACCTGTCTGTGATTCGCATACCGGATACGATTGTTGACCGCATCTGCGCAGCAGGATCCACCATTATGGAGGTTACGAGTGAATCGTTTCATGAATGCAGTGTCGATGCAGACGTGGTGACAGATACGGGAATCGCCAAGATACCGTCGATAACAAATATTCGCTCCCACTTTTATCGCAAGCGGTATCTGCTGAATACCTATGCAGATGCAATGGCATTTCTTGCACTTGAAAAACAGCATACCTATTTATATGAAGCAGCGAAGGATGAAGAAATTCAGAACAGGTTGGACCCATATATTCGTCTTTTGATACAGCTTTTAAAAGCGAAGTACGGAATCGCCATGAATGAGAGCGAGCATTGGTTTCAGCTGTACCGAAAACGACTTTCCAATCCGGAAATTCCAAGAGAGCTGCATACGGTTGCCCGCAGTCTATGGAGCAAAATGACACTTAGTGAACGTTTTATTTGTCCGCTAATAGAATTGATTCATTTGCATATCGATGTCAGCGACGGGCTGGCGGTCATACAAGAAATCATTGAGAGTCAGGCCGGAAGAGAAGGTCTTACAGATGATGAAGTACACAAAAAGCTGCAGGATCTATGGGGTGGGACGGAGTATGGAAGGAAGCTGCTTGAGATGTTTATTGCTTTGGAATAGATTTGAAAGCAATCACCTTAACGCAATATCTGTTCCTTATCATGAATGAGTCCTTCTGTAAACAGGCTTATTTTGTTTATCATATAGAGATCGTTTTCTTTTCTGCTTTTTTAATTGAAGTTTATGAAACGTAAAGAACGCAAGCTGTGGCCTGCGTCTTTTGCGCTAAAGCTGTATTGGTTTTTAAGGACATAGACAGGAATTTCCTGCTTTTACGTATCCTTTTAGTTTGTACCACTTCACGCTGAAGTATGATTGCAAGCTCATTCGTGTCTTGCTCGTTTATAGATGGATACCATATTGTTGCGTAATGAATTCCAGGTCATTATACAGCTCCTGCCGTGTATAGCCGCCTTCCTGTAGCTCGGATTCGCTCAAAGAATTCAGCTGATCAAACGCAGATAGTGCAACCTTGAGATATTCCATACTGCCGGTCGCAAAATATTCACGTAAATATTGTACAGCTTCGGGGTATTTCCTTTCCCTTAGCAGCGCCTGTATCCGTCTGTGATATTTTTTCACATCTTCATCACTGAGCTCCTCCTCCACCCTGATTTCACTTTTCTCCCGATGTAAAAGCACCTTGCCCAGCATGTCGGTCATGCCCTCAATCTGCCGCATGATCCAGTCATTTTCAAATACACTCATAATCCATTCCTGTCTGCCGCAAATACGATTCCGGCATCCCTTCTGGCAGCTTCATACACCTCCATAACCGTTCTTGAATAAGCAAGCAGCTGTGTACAGCGCTCATAGTCATCCAGCTTATAAATATCTCGGAAATCCTGTAATTCATAATACAGAGCTACATCATTCTGCACGATGGAAGGATGCTCAGCACGTTCCCTGCCGATCTGAATGGTATAGGCAGCGCATCTGCTTGTTTCCGAACGCATGGTGATAAATCCCTTTTCTCCCTGAATCTGTGCAATGCATTCACTTCTGGTATCCTTACAGCCGACGCATACCGCCTGAAAGCCGTCATATTGCATAAGTACAACACCGCTTGTATCAATGCCATTTGCATGTTTATTGGCATAGTAGTGCACTGTTTTGGGCTTACCGAATAATCCAATTACATAATGCAGATTATAAATATTGATGTCTGCGAGTGCTCCTCCGGAGAATGCCGGATTGAATACATTCGGTGTTTCCCCCTGCAGAAACTTGTCATAGCGGCTGGAGTATTGAGAAAAATTACACTGAACCATCCGAATGGTACCAAGCCTTGGAAGCTCTTCTTTCATGCGTAGATAATTTGGCATATGTGCAGTTACGATCGCCTCGAAAAGATACAGGTGCCGATCCTGTGCTTCTTTAACCAGACGATCGAATTCCTCAACCGTGGATGTGAACGGCTTTTCACAGATAACGTTTTTTCCTGCCTGCAGAGCTTTCAACGCATGCTCAAAATGCAGGCTGTTCGGTGATGCGACATAGACGAAATTGATTTCCTCATCCTTCAGCATATCATCCAGATTCGTATAGATTTTATCAATTTCATATTTGTCTGCCAGCTTGTGGGCTGAGGATTCCTTACGTGAAAACATGGCAACACAGCTGATATTGGCACTTTCCTGCACTGCCGTTAAAAACCAGTCAACGATAAAGCCTGTTCCTATGGTTGCTACATTCATGACAATCCCTCCATTCTTATTTTAAATATAGCACATATGCATGTTTGTGAACAGAGAAAGAGAATGAATTGCGTAAGAAGCAATTCTTAAAAAACTGTTGGTTTTCATGATTTGTTATCTGGTGTTTTTCCTGTATAATGAACATATAAAGGGTGATGCTATGAAAAAGAAATGCCTTGTTTACCTGATAATCTTGCCGCTTTTATTGCCGCTATCCGCGCATGCGAGAGCGGGAGGCGGTGGTTCCGGAGGCGGTGGTGGAAGCTCTAGTGGCGGTTCCTCATCAGGCAGTACGAATTCTGATCATTATTACGGACGTGGATACAATGACCCGATTGGCAGTATGTTCTCTACGATTGCCATAGGAGGTCTGCTTGTATTGATACCTGCAATGCCGATGCTTGCCTATCGTAGAAGAGTGAAAAAGAAAGCAAAGCAAAGTGCTGCCCTGCTGCATCGGATGGAAGATACGGATGCCATTTGGAATGAGAAGCTGATAAAGCAGCGGGTAGAGGATATTTACTATCATGTACAGGATGCATGGACGAATGCAAAGGTTGAAGATCTGAAGCCTTATCTTACAGAACATTTGTATGAGCAGTGGAAGATGCGTCTTACCTGGATGGAGCTGCGCAATGAGCGCAATGTTCTGGATAATATCAAGCTGCGAAGAAGTGCGGTGGTTGGCATTCAGGATTATCGCGATGACAGTCAGGATTCCTGCTGGCTGTATATCGAAGGAAGCATGATAGATTACACCATAAATTCACAGACACAAACAATTACGGAAGGTAAACGAAAAACATCAACCTTTGTGGAATATTGGAAGCTGCAAAGAATCGGGGATACCTTTTACCTGGATGATGTCAGACAAAAGGAGGATGTGAATCCGGAGGATTTTACAGATTGGAGGGAATAAGCGTGAAGACAAAGGATATCGTATGTGCTGTAATTTGCATGGATCAGCGTCTGCTCATTGCGAAGCGAAGCAGCGGTGTACATGAGAACATTTGGGAATTTCCCGGTGGCAAGGTAGAGTCGGGGGAAACACGGGAACAGGCAGTAGCTCGTGAAATTAGGGAGGAGCTGGAGCTGTGTGTGGATATCGACAGATATCTTACAACGATTCGCGATAACAGAGAGGATTGCACACTGCTTGTACACGCTTATCTTTGCAGATATGTAAGTGGCGAAATTCATCTGCATGCCCATCATGAATATGCATTGGTAACGCCGCGTGAGCTTTACAGCTATCAATTTGAAGCAGCAGATCAACCTATACTGGACATGCTTCAGGAGAACGCCTTATGATGTGGGCATTCTCTATCGTACTGTTAATGCTGATAACGATTGTGGCACTACCGATAGTTTCAATGTCTGCGCTCATGCTTGCATGGGCAACTGCACATAGATATATGTCACCGGTTTTTATGTTTACAGTGATTATGGTGTTTGTCTACCTCTGGAGTATGCTGATATCAAAACAGCGGAATCAGTGCTGGCTGAAAAAGAAAACACAGCTTGTGCTGATTCTCCCTGTGATTCTGGGAATCTGTATACTGGGCGGGACCTTTGCATATGATGCATGGCAGAGCCGGTTTGAGGTGATGCGCAGTGAGGTTGATTTGTTTGAATATGAACCGTTTCATAGCGATAAGCTGGCAGTTCTTGATAAAAAAAGCTCCTATTTGATGCAGGAGCCACTTTTAAGGCTTGACGGCGCAACAGCATTATACCCGGTGTATGCTTCCTTCGTGCAGGCAGTGTATCCTAGGGAAGGCTATGATGATGATAGTACAGATATTGTGCGATGTACAACAACCCCGGAAGCATATGAAAATCTACTGAAGGGTGATACTGATCTTATTTTTGTGGCAGCTCCCAGCGATAAGCAAAGGGAACTGTTTGAAAAAGAGGGAAAAGAGCTTATCATGGTTCCCCTCGGTATGGAGGCCTTCGTATTCTTTGTGAATTCTGAGAATCCGGTGAAATCATTAACATCACAGCAGATTCAGGATATTTACAGCGGTAACATCATAAATAGGAAGGATGTCGGTGGCAATGATGAACGAATTCGAGCCTTCCAGCGTCCGGAGGGAAGCGGTTCGCAATCGGCTTTGCTGCGCTTTATGGAGGGAAAGAAATTGATGTCGCCACCGCAAAAGGATGTGGTAAGCGGTATGGGAGATATCGTAACGGAAACTGCAGAATACGAAAACAGGGAAAATGCAATCGGCTATTCCTTCCGCTATTATACGCAGGGGATGGTGAAAAACAAGGGAATACGTCTTCTGAAGGTGGATGGCATTGAACCGAGCGTTGAAAATATCCGCAAGGATACATATCCGATCAGCAGTCCGTTTTATGCTGTCTATGTGAAGGGGAATACGAATAAGAATCTGAAGCCGTTTCTAAGCTGGATTCAGTCAAAGGAAGGAAAAGAGCTGATTGAGAAAACAGGATATGTGGCAGGCTCATAGCTTTTATAGAAAGGAAAATCGTATAGAGGCTCCGATTTTCTTTGTTTTACTCACAGGTATTTATATCAGTTAATTCTTAGGCTTATCTAAATTCCATAATTTGTTATAATTACACAGCGCTTTATAGTATAATGATAATAGAAAAGAGGGTGAGAGATTATGCTTAAAACAGAAGAAACCAAAGTTCTGCGCGATCCGATTCACGGCTATATTCATGTGGATCTGAAGGTGGTATGGGATTGCATCAACGCAAAGGAAATGCAGCGTTTGAGACGGATCCATCAGCTGGGGGGAGATTTTCAGGTTTATCATACGGCAGAGCATTCACGGTTCTCCCACTCTCTGGGGGTTTATGAAATTGTGCGGCGCATGGTTTATGAAATTGATCAGCTGCGGGAGGTATTGAGTGACTACGAAAAGGCGGTAGTGATGCTGGCAGGTCTGCTTCATGATATCGGACACGGTCCGTTTTCTCACGCCTTTGAGGGAATCAGTACGTATAAGCATGAAGAGTACACCGTGAAAATCATCATGGAGAATAGCGAAATTCATCAGATACTTGCCTCCTGTGATGCGCGGCTGCCGGAGGATGTTGCTAGTATTATCCAGTATCGCCATGCAAAGGAATGTATGAATCAGCTGGTAAGCGGTCAGCTGGATGCGGATCGTATGGATTATCTTCTGCGGGATGCTTATTTTACCGGAACCAGCTATGGAAAATTTGATCTGGAGCGAATTCTGAGAACAATACGTGTAAAGAATGGAAGAATCGTTGTAAAAGCAAGCGGGATACATAGCGTTGAGGACTATATCATGGCTCGCTACCATATGTACTGGCAGGTGTATCTGCATCCGGTGGCACGCAGCTATGAAACCCTGCTTTCTATCCTGTTTCGCAGGATGAAGGAGGTATATGCTCTGCATCCTGAATATCTGAGTGATGTAAAAATGTTTCATCCATTCCTCTGTGGAGCGGATGCGGGCATTGATGCGTTGTATCGTCTGGACGAATCCGCGGCCCTGTATGGATTCTCTGAGCTGGTAACCTGCAGGGATGAAATCCTGCGTGATATATCCTATCGACTCTTAAATCGAAAGCTGTTTGAATATGTAACACTGAAAAATCCGGAGGATTTAGAGCGTATTCAGCTGCATGTACAGGCATTGGGATACGATCCGGACTATTATGTTTATCAGGATGTTGTCTCACAAAAGCCGTATTCTCCTTATAAGAGCAATGAAAGCGGACATAATATCTGGGTACTTGAGGAAAGCGGCAAGGTTAAGGAGCTGTCAAAGGCCAGTGATATTGTTCGTGCATTAACAAGAGCTGATTTAAAAGAGGAATCAAAGCTTTATTTTCCTGAAGAAAAACTGCATATAAAATAACCGTCATAGAGATACTCGAAAGCTTACGGCAGGCTGTATATCAACAATACCGTAGGAAAGGAAGAGGAAACTGTCTATGACGGTTTTCTGTTGGATTCACTTTTTACGGAATCCGGATGGTAGTTAATGTATTTATACGATATTTACTATCAAGAGAATAGGAAGCATAGAATTGTTTTGCTTTCAAAAGGCTTACCGTTTCGGATACACACGCTTTGGATCATAGCCATTCTTTTTTAATTGCTTATTCCAGGAATGATGTGCCATTTTTATATAAAGACTGCGCGGAAAGGCAGGCTGGACATAAGAATTTTCGAATGCAGTATCCGTTATAATAGCTTCTCTCATACGGCGAAGGGCTTTATCCACAGGAGCTTTTGGGCCATGCTCCCATGCCATTGCTTGTATTTCATTCAGCATGGGACCTGCACCGATGCCGATCCCTCCCATGAAACACATACCGCTTTTAGTACACCAGTTTTCCACAACCTGCAGCGCATAGCGATTCTGCTTTCCTTCAAAAAAGCCGCAGTTTACAATAACATACAGGTTCACCTTTACAGCTGCACGCTTTCGTTCCTTCTCCCATTGCAGAAGAAAGCTGAGAAGATGGGAAGGCAGCGCATCAAAATAAAGTGGAAAGCTTAGCACAATGGTATCAAAGGATTGCAGTTGATGAAAAATATCCGGAATTTTATGGATATCCATACAGTGGAAAACAGTGATATTTTCCATATCTGTAAAGAGATGTTTGGCCAGCATTTCACTGCAGCTGTTTGATGGCTTCGGTGAGCCGGAAAGGATTGCGTATTTCATTAAACGGCCACCTCCAACATGGTTTGTAACCGGACAAGTGCCTTTTCACTATCCGCGCAGTGATGACATTGGACATACCTGCAATCCATATTGATTCCATTCGCCTGAACAAGAGCTTGAAGGACGTTTTGTTCCTGTTCATTCTCACTGCCATATGCAATAACAATCAGCTGAAGATGAGTGGGAGAGGTTAACACATGGTGCATTTCATGATTGCGAATGGTGAAATACGGCTGCACATAGGAAAGAGAGCGGTCGATTGCACACTTCACAAACGGACTATAGGAGCCATATACATTCTCTGTAAGAATATAAAGCGTATCGCTTTGTTTCATGGAAGCTGTAAAGGAAGCTATATCATCTTGGAATATGCATGTTCCCGGTGATTTGATCCAGCAGGAAAAGCAGCCTGTACATGGTGCTGTCTGCTTGAGCTCATGGGAATCGAATACAGATACATTTTCTGAAAATGGCAGTTGAGGTAAGGCAATATCGGATAGTATGGTTTTCATGATAAATCCTTTCTTCAGCTAAGTAAACGCTGTTTACATTGATAGAGTATCATATCATGTTTACACTGTCAACATCGTGTGATAAAATACAGTTACATCGTAAGAAGGGACTGGTCTGCATGTGTGAACAAAGCTATCATCATAAGGATTTAAAAAATACATTGATAAAGGAGGGCATTCATTACATCAATGTGTACGGGGAACGAAGCCTTTCTATGCGAAAGCTTGCGGCACTCTGTCATGTTTCACATACCGCCCTGTATAAGCATTTTCAAAATAAGGAAGAGTTTATGAACGCCATTTCTGCATATATCGAAGAACAGTTCACGGAGGCATTGCAAAGGTCCTATGAGAATGCGGGTGGTGATGTAGATGAGGCTATCATTCAGATTGGTGCAGGCTATGTAGCCTTTATGGTACAGCATCCTGATTTTTTGAAATATCATACCAATATCATGAAATCTCAAATGTTTCAGCTGCAGGACTTAGAAAAGAAGTCAGTGAAGTCGTATGAGATATTTCGCAGTACCGCTCTTGCCTTTTTGAAAAAACACGGTTGTCCGCCGGAGGAGTATCAGAAGGAGATTCTCTCCATGTGGAGCCTTGTAATGGGATTGAGTGATATGCTTGCCTATAAAATCATAGATTCCCAAAAGGATGCGTTGAAAACGGCAGAGGAAATCATACGTCGGGAAATCAAGCTTCGCTGTATGAAGTCTGCTTATCGCAGCTAGCTATTTAGGAAGATATTTGGAAAGGATAGTCCTGAGCATCCCTTTATAAAGCTGTTTTGTTACATCCTTCAGAAAGCAGATCTGCTGATTTGAGTATTATGTTTTACTGTTGGGTCTGTAAGCGGCTGTGAATGCCTGAGAGTATGATAGAAATAGGTCTGCATATCCTGTAGCTGTTAAAGCGATTGAGAGAATACTTCAATCAGTAATGAATTCGGCATCTTTTGTAAGAGATATCATTTTCTTTAAATTCCTAGTGAAATCACGGTATGGGTATGATACAATAGTAGAACAGAAAAGGTCAGGAGATGGATACGATGGGCAGTTCAGAACTTGAAATACTAGAAATCATTTCTTCCGTGGGACAGGCTAGAAGTCTTTATATCGAAGCGATTCAGGAGGCTAAAAGTAAAAACTACGGACAGTGTAACGAGCTTGTAAGAAAGGGCAATGAACAGTATGCAAAGGGGCATCGTATACATCAGCGACTTGTTCAGGAGGAAGCCGGAGGAAATCCGGTGGATTTAAACCTTCTGCTCACACATGCGCAGGATTTACTGATGAGTGCGGAATCCTTCAAAATTTTATGTGATGAATTCGTTGATCTGTATCGTAAATTTGATGAGCTGGAAGAGAAAATATATGAAAAAGGATAAAGGCATGGAGTGATTTCCATGTTTTTTTGTTTATGAAAACGGTATGGCTTATGAGTGTTAATGTCTTTATCGAAGCATGCGGATATAAGCTTTGTGAATAACTTACAGGAGCAGTCAGAGAAGCTGGAGTCGTTAAAGCAGCTTATACGGGATATACAGAAAGTAGGAGCCTGTCGATGAGGTTTCATAAAGTATGGTCATCAACGATATCCATGCGCAGATTCAAAGCCTTGCCGTGGATACACAGAAGCAGTGCAATCAGCTGTTCTCACAGCATACGGTTGATATGAATATATTGATGCTGTATGTGTTCCTGGTGTCATGTGAGCGCAGATACCGCCTGTCTACAGCTGTAAGGATAAATCCATACTCAGCACGCTGCTGAAAATCGATTATCTTCAACGGTATTCCTATATAAAACAGGCCATTCGGATGCAGCTGCCTAGGCTCTTTGCGGAATGCAGTACATAGATAAAACTCTGTATAAGGTCAGGTATACAGAGCTTTTTTCATATCAATTCATGGTACAGATAGATTCATGACTGTCGGTTAAGTAAATATATGATTAAAATCTATTCAGGAAGCTCATGTAGAAAGCGTATTATGGTTTTCCATACCTCTTTACTCATTGCGATATCACCATGATCCAATGTATCAAATTGAATCGTCTTAACCGGCGTTGTGAAGCATTCAATCAGGCGTCTTGAGAGGCTGGGAGAAACGATGGTATCCTGATTGCTCAATATGACCAGAGCAGGGCAGGTCACGGTATGGACATATCTGTCACTTGTTAGCGGGTAACGAATCAGATGCTGCAGGGGACCATAGAAAACAGGGAAATAGGAATTGAATAAATCTCTCCCGTTATTGTATGGAGAGAGAAGAATGAGTGCATCCGGTGTTGATTTGGAAGCTGCATAGCTTGCCATTCCTGTACCGATACTGTAGCCGACGATATACAGCTTTTTATTTGGATATCTGTGACGGGCATAATGCAGGACTGCATCCGCCATCTTAAATAGCTCTTCCTGTGACAGGGAACCCTTGCTGTCTCCGTAGGAAGGATAATCAATACTGAGAAAGTGTGAATTCTTCATATAAGAGAAAATTCCGCTTTCATCATATTCTCTGCATAAGGCACTGGTATTCTGTGCATTTCCTCCAAAATACACTATGATGCTATCCGCATTCTCTGCTTTTCTCAGCCATCCGGTATATTGCGAATCTATGCTGATACGCTCATAGGCTTTATCCGCCATGAGCATATCCCGATCCTGAGGACTTGCATTTGGATAAAAGATAACATATTCCTGTGCAAAATAAATGGTTGTGAGAAAGATGAAAAGCATACTGATCAGAAGAAATGCAAACAGACGGCAGACGATATGGCGAAATGGTTTTGTATATTCCAGCTTTACATATCTGCGTACGAGGAAGCCGGTCATGATAAACAGGGATAACAGAAGCGGCAGAAGATAAATACCGATTCGTATCCATAGCGGATAATAGCTCGTAACCAGTGCCTGCTGACGCAGAATGTAAAAGACAATGCATATTTCCAGACAAATATTGATGAGTGGAAAAATGAACAGAAAAAACCTTGGCAAACGGTAATGATAGATAAGAATCTCGATAACTGTAATGGCTGCCGCAATGAGCAGAATCCATACAAGCTGCATAAACAGCATCTCCTTTACGATATTACAATACCATCTTCTTTGGTGAATATAATGTATTGCGAACTCTGGCAAAGCTGCCTGTATACAAGCAGCCAATGAGCTTATGCACAGGCAGTATTTTTAAAGCAGCCCTGCAGGAACCGGATCGTACGCGGCAGCCTTTTGATGATGGCGCATGCATCCCTGTAATCGGCTTCATCCGGCAGGTCTATGATATGGAAAGCTACAGCCTTCTTTTGTAATACATCCAGATCAGTAAATAGGCAAACAGCTGAATGCCCAGGAGAATGTTAAAGCAGCTGTTGATGGCTTCTTCATGATATAAGGATGCAAGAACAGAGGCTGCCAGAGTTGCGATAAGAGATACGTTGAATGCCTGCGCTCTGCTGTTTTTCTGAATTAGCAGATTGCGTTCATCTGTTTCATCAATAATCAATTGCTCACGTTTCCTTTGTGATGCTTTGGCTGACCATATCGCTTTTAGCATATACAGGGAAACGATGAGGCCTCCGACACCTCCACTGAAAAGGGAGGAACTGCGATATTCCTGCGAAAAGCCGACAACAATCAGCACAACTGACAGTATGATAAACAGTAGAATCGTAATGCATTTCATCCTTATAATATTCTGTTCTTTCATGACTCATCCGCTCCTTCCGTAAAAAGAAATACATCCTCGATATGATGTTGAAAAATTGTTGCTATGCGGTGTGCAAGGTGAATGGAGGGATCGTATTTCCCCTTCTCCAGTGAGATGATCGTCTGCCGGCTGACTCTGCACCGCTGTGCCAGCTCCTCCTGCGTCATTTGTAATTCCTGCCGAAGCTTTCGTATTCGATTCCTCATGAATGTAAAGCCTCCTTTACATTTTTAGTATACCACCGGATGATAAAAATGTGAAGCGTGCTTTACATATATTTGCTTTTCCTGTGCATGTTACTGCCTATATTTGTATCTTATATAATACCGCTTGTGTTTCCTCTGAATTCCGATAAACTATAGGTGAAAAGGGTGAAAGTATGAAACTTAAGCTATTATGCAGAAAAGAGATGAAAGAACAGCTGTTGGATGATCTTCAAAAGGGGCAGGTTACTGTTTGTGAGGATGCCGATTATGTATTGTACGAGGCAAATTATGATTACCGCTATCTGCTTGTCAGGGATCATGAGGAATACATGCGTCTCGCTGTTGAAGATATCATCTATATAGAAAGCATTTCCCAGGAAATATGGATACATACCATGGACGGCAGGTACCGTGTTAAAGAAACAATGTATCAGCTGGAGGCCAATTTGTATGAAAAAGGATTTCTGAGAGTTCATAAGGCGTTCATTGTAAATAAAAAGGATATACGGCGAATCCGAAGCAGCTTAAATTCAAAATTTACGCTTATTCTCACAAACGAGGATCAAATCGAGGTATCCAGAAGCTATTATTACCGGTTCAAGGAAGAAATGGGATTTTAAGGAGGGATGCATATGCTACAGACTTTGTTTGACAGTCAATCATCCACCGGTTTGCTTCTGCTTATTCTACTTCTTTTACTGGCAGGTCTGGTGGTTTATGTCCTTTATAAGCATTACTATGAGCTGCGGGTCAATCAACATTTAAAAACACCGGAAAAGCAGATTCATTTATTAACAGTCCGGACAGTGGTATGCATTTGGGGGATTCTCTCGATCCTGACGCTATCCTGGTATATGGGCTATTATTATCTGCGTGAAGCAGAGCAAAGTGAAACGACATGTGATATGTATGATACGGTGCAGTATGCAGGAGTGGATGAAGCGATGGTTAAGGAACAGCTTGAGGCTGTAAAAAAAGGCAGCAAATCCCTTAGCATGCAGAAGGAAAAGCCGAATAAGCATGTAACTGTAACCTATGCAGTAAATGATCGCAAGGAATATGTATATGTCGTTACGTATGATCTGCTGAGAGAACCGCAAAGGGATGAACAGATAATAATCCGTAATCGTACGGACAGCGGCTGGACCAGTGGGGAAATCAAGGCGGATTCGCGGAAAATCATATCCATGACCACAGGAACAATCAAGGATTCTTGCGCAGCACAGAAGCGCAGCATTCACATATACAATTATACCCGGGGGAAAAATAAGAATCGTGTCGATTATTATGACAGCTACACGATTGAAAAGGGAGGTATCCATCGATGAAAAAATTAACAGGAATTGCAGGGCTGCTTATTCTCTGCTGTATAGGAGGGTGTGCACCTGTGCAGAAGGAAGCGACATTTCTGAAATCAAGTATTCGATTTCATTTTCCGGGAGAGGACATGGAGGAAAGTCTTATAGTACGGTTTAAAAAAGAAGGCGGTGAAGGTGTCAGGGTAACGGGAATCGCAGATTACAAGGCAGACGCTGTGGTTGATCCTCGTTATGTGATTGATGAGGAAGCACCTATGGAGGATGAGGATTTCTATGCTTATGGAATTCAGCTTCCCATGTTTAAAGATATGAAGGTAAGCTTTTCCAAAATCACCTATCAAAAGGATCAGGAGGAGAAAACGGCGGATATCGGTATATATGAAATAGAAAAAAGCGGAGAGGTTTTTGAAGAAGCCTCCATTTCAAAGAACTGGGATTCTGAGGAAAAAGAGCTGTATATTGATGTAAATACGAAGGCAGCAGGGAGACTGATCCACGTTGAAGCTGTGAATCCGGATGCTCCTATAAAAATTGAAATACAGAGAAATACATATGGCGATTTTGATACAGACACAAGAGTTATACTTCGCTATGAGCTGCCAAAGGAATATGATATGACAGCTACAAATTTCTGTTATACCTTTGAAAAAAGCGGCAGAAGGATACAACGGTATGGACGAGGTGTTGTTGAGCTTTATAGGAATGGAAATCAAACCGCGGGCAGAGGCTTTCAGCGCCTTGCTGTGTGACTGTAAACAGAATGGATACGATTGCACAGAAAGCTACAGCCTCCCTTACGCAATGGCCGTGGGTTCTGGTTCTGCTCGTCCTAGGCGGAGCTCTTCTTTATATTGTGTATCGATATCGCTATGATAAAAATCTGAATGCTGCACTGCTCGATAAAGCTGTAAGAAAACTGCCTTCCCCGAAAACCGTATTATTTGCTTACGCAATATTGGCTGCAGCCTGCAGCTTGCTTGTTTTCGCATGGAACACAAAGCCAGGTGACACGAAACAAAGGAGCTGTTTCACGACGGAAAGCTATCTTGACCTAAATGCCGATGAACAAACGATTACAGAAGAGCTGAAACACATGGAAGCATTGAAAAGCAGGGAATCAGTTTCATATCATGAACAGGAGCTTAAGCATGGAATCCGGATGCAGTATGCGATAAAGAATAAAAAGGACTACGTTTATATCATCAGCTATGAACGTGCCGCAACAGATTTAAAGGAGTATTACTATATAGAGCTGCAGGATATTTTCGGTGGTACATATGCAACGAATATGATAATGAACCCCAAAGATAAAAAACTATATGTCATGGTTCGAGGAACTATGCAGGAATCCTGTGATGCTTCCGAGTTGAAGCTGGAGCTGCGGAATATAACGGAAGAAGAAAATAAAAATTCGATACATGAAGAGATTCGCTTTACTGTAGAAAATGGAGGGATACAAAATGAAAGTAAATAAAAAAATACTTCTGCTTCTGCCTCTGTTAGTGGTGGTGTTTCTTCTTTTATGGTTTGCTTTCCAGCCTGCAGCTTCAACGGCTGAATTTTTACACAACAGTGTAGAATATAGCAAGACCTCATTGTACGAGGTGGAGAGTATTATGCTCGAAGAGGGTAAGCCTTCGCGTAATACTGTCACAGAGCCGCAGCTGATAGATTTTGATATGAAGCAGCCGATGGATCCTGCTGTATGGTTTTGTGAAGCTGCCCCGTTAACCGTCTATGTGCCTATGAAGCAGGGAAGTCGTGTCCGTTTTCAAACACTCCAGTATACAGAAAACGGGGAAGAAAGGACGGCTGATCTGGGACGGTATGATATCCGATATGTGAAGGGAAAAGCATTGCAGGAGTCTGAGTTTTTCGGAAACACGGAGGAACAAGTGATAAATATCCGTATACGAAAGAAAGCATATGGTCGTCTGAAAACGGTGGAGCCTGTTAATCGGGATCTGAAAGTCAAGGCAGTGGAAATTAGCGAGGATGAGAAAAGCTATCGGATTCGAATACCGTATCAGGATTTCTCAGCATATGATTATATTTATACCAATCTGAAATATACGTTTGAAAAGGATGGAAGAAAGGAAATTTATTATGGGGAACAGGTGCTGCCGATTCATAAAGAATTCGGAATAGACTATCATGTGATTATAGATTGAGTGCTTTCCCGAAACTTTCCTGAAATGGAATTGTAATGTTGTACAAAATAAAGTAAAATAAGAGTGGAAATATTACTTGTATAGAAACATGATTGGATGATTCGTCTCTACTCGCCGACCGTAAATTGGCGAACTACAAGTAAACTTTTTGGCTCAATGCATGGAAGGTTTACTGTGACTTTTCATGCTTTTTATGTTTCGGAAGGAGCGATTGTTTGATGAAAGTATTGGTAATCGGTAAAGGCGGAAGAGAGCATGCACTGGTTCATGCGGTAAGCAGAAGCGGCCGGGTAAAGAAGATTTATGCAGCTCCGGGAAATCCCGGAATGGCAGAGCTTGCGGAGTGTGTCAATATTGCGGACAGTGATGTAAAGGGCTTAACCGCATTTGCAAAGGAACAGGAAATAGATTTAACGATAGTCGGACCGGAGGCTACGCTGTCACTGGGAATCGTTGATGCGTTTCAGGCAGAGGGACTAAAGATATTCGGACCGACAAAGGATGCGGCACAGGTGGAGTCCAGCAAGGACTTTGCGAAGAAAATCATGGCGAAGTATGGTATTCCGACAGCAAGCTACCAGACCTTTGACAATAAAGCGGATGCAATCGGCTATGTGGAGCATCAGGGCGTGCCGATTGTCATAAAGGAAGACGGCTTGAAGGCAGGAAAGGGTGTTACGGTTGCTTATGAATTAAAGGAAGCATTGGATGCAATCGAAATCGCGTTCAGTATTCTGGGAAACCGTGTTGTTATCGAGGAATGCCTGGAGGGCTTTGAATTCTCCTTGATTTGCTTTGTATGTGATGATCTGGTTCTTCCGATGGAGGTTGCACAGGATCATAAGGCGGCGTATGACGGTGATAAAGGTCCAAATACCGGTGGTATGGGTGTCTACTCTCCTGTTAAGAAGATAACACCGGATATTATTGAGGAAACGATGAATGCAGTTATGATACCGATGGCGAAGGCAATGGTGAAGGAAGGGCATCCGTTTACCGGATTTCTGTATGGCGGGCTGATGCTGACAAAGCATGGTGTTAAAACAATCGAATTCAATGCACGCTTTGGTGACCCGGAGGCAGAGGTTATCCTGCCGAGGCTGAAAACGGATTTCTGTGACGTGATTGAGAATATTATGAACCATTCCAAGACAGAGCTGGAATGGGACGACAGGGTTACGCTTGGTGTTGTTATGGCCAGTGAGGGTTATCCTGCTTCCAGTACAAAGGGCGCTGTGATTGAAAATTTGGAGAATGTGAATTCCATGGTATTTCACATGGGGACGGCAGAAAAGGAAGGCAGTCTGGTAACGGACGGCGGCCGTGTTCTGTGCGTGTGCGCTGCAGCGGATACACTGGAGGAAGCATATGAAAAAGCATATGCGGATGTACATAGAATTCACTGTGATAAGCTCTTTTACAGAAATGATATTGGAAAGAAAGATATGTAGCTATGGGAAACTGGAAGCCGCTTTTTGCATCTGTGTGCATAGGCATGGCACTTCTTGGATGCACATCAAAGGAGATGCCAAAGAAGGAAGCAGATCAGGTATCTGAGGGGGAGATACAGCAGATTAGCTGGGTGAAAGAACCGTTTGCTGCATATGAAACGGATCCAATCGCTTTGTACGACAAGGGCTTTCTTGTGAATGATGGAAACAGGGAAGGCTTCATAAATGCCAATGGCGATCTTCTGCTTGCTATGAAGTATAAGTTTCAGGCCTGCTTCATAGATGATGCTTATGGTGTCATGGAAGGCGGTGATGGAGATTTGAAATATCTCTCACAGCTACTCCATGTTGAGGGCTATGATCAGGGCTGTTGGACAGGAATTGTTGGGCCGCAGACCAGCTACTATGTTGATGATAAAGGTGAAAATGTTTATGCTATTCGCTATGATATGAATACATCCGCATATGTAGAGGAAAAAACGGATTTGGAAACGATCTGTGCTGATATAAAGGCAGATGTCTTCTTCCTGCCGGTCAATCTGAAAATAACAGGTGAGGAAGACGGAAAGGATAGTAGAACAGAGGAAGGATTTGTACTTGTCACAAAGGGAAAGCTGCATTCGGAAACCGTATATGAAGCTGTACATATGAAGGAGCGTGTATATCGTCCCCATATGGCACTGGAAGCTTTAAATGCTGTAAAAAAGGATGGAAAATGGGCTATCATGGATAAAACAGGGAAGCTGATAAGCGATTTTGCGTATGCTGCGGCAGATGTTTTGAATGATACCTATGTGAAGGTAGAGAAAAAGCCGTATATTGGACTATATACGAAGGACCAGAAAGAATATTTGTATGAAGGCATCGAAAGTATCACAGCACCAAGTCAGAGGGTTGTATTTGCGAAGCAGAATGATCTGTGGGGCTTGATGAAGCTTACTGAATAAGGATAAGAGAAATATACAAGGAGGAAGCTATGTTTAAAACAGACTTAGAAATTGCGCAGGAATGTAAAATGGAGCATATTCGTGATATTGCGGCAAAAATCGGTGTGGGTGAAGAGGACCTGGAATACTATGGTAATTATAAGGCAAAGATATCTCTCGATTTGCTGCATAGAAATGAAGACAAGGAAGATGGTAAGCTGATTCTGGTGACCGCAATCAATCCGACAAAGGCCGGGGAAGGAAAATCCACAACGACTGTTGGTTTGGGGGATGCGTTAAACCGGCTGGGGAAAAAGACGATGATCGCGCTTCGTGAGCCAAGTCTGGGTCCGGTTTTCGGTCTGAAGGGTGGAGCTGCCGGCGGCGGTTATGCCCAGGTTGTACCAATGGAGGATATTAACCTGCATTTTACCGGGGATATGCACGCAATCACAACAGCAAACAATTTGATTTCCGCATGTCTGGATAATCATATTCATCAGGGAAATGAGCTGGATATCGATATAGAAAACATCACATGGAAACGCTGTCTGGATATGAACGATCGTACGCTGCGTCACATTACGATTGGACAGGGACCGAAGGCGAATGGTGTGGAACGTGTGGACGGCTTCAATATCACGGTGGCCAGTGAGGTGATGGCAGTTCTTTGTCTGTCTACCTCTTTGATGGATTTAAAGGAGCGCCTCGGCAATATGCTGGTGGCATTTAATTCAAAGAAGGAGCCGATTTATGTAAAGGACCTTGGCATTGAAGGGGCTCTGGCAATGGTTATGAAGGATGCCATCAAACCGAATATGGTACAGACACTGGAACATAATCCTGTACTGATTCACGGCGGTCCGTTTGCCAATATCGCTCATGGCTGTAATTCCATTCTTGCGACAAGAACATGTCTGAAGCTTGCGGATTATACGGTGACAGAGGCAGGCTTTGGTGCTGATCTTGGAGCTGAAAAGTTCCTGGATATCAAGTGTCGCTTCGGTGGGCTGAAGCCAAATGCAGTGGTAATTGTAGCAACCATTCGTGCCTTGAAGCAGCACGGCAATGTAGCATATGAGGATTTGAAGGATGAAAATGTGGAAGCGATGCTGACAGGGTGTGAAAATCTTGCAAAGCACATTGATACAGTAAAGCAGTTCGGACTGCCTTATATCGTAGCAATCAATGAATTTGCGAGCGATACTCATGCAGAGGTGGAAGCATTACAGAACTGGTGTAAAGAGCATCAGCATCCGATGAGCCTTTCTCAGGTATGGGCAAAGGGCGGAGAAGGCGCGCTTGATCTAGCTAATCAGCTGGTGGAGCTTTGTGCAGAGGAAAACAGCTATGCTCCGCTGTATGATGTGGAACAAAGCATTGAGGAAAAAATTACAGCAATTGCGATCAGGGTGTATGGCGCAAAAGAAGTGGCATTTACAGAAGAGGCGAAGGAACAAATTGCGTTGTATACTTCCCTTGGCTGGGATAAGATGCCGATCTGTATGGCGAAAACGCAGATGTCACTGTCCGATGATGCGAAGGTATATGGGGCTCCGAAGGATTTTACGATTACGGTTCGTGAGCTGCGCCCGAGTCTTGGTGCCGGTTTCCTGGTTGCATTAACGGGAAAGATACTGACGATGCCGGGTCTTCCAAAGGTGCCTGCGGCAAATAACATGGATATCGATGAAAAGGGGCATATTGAGGGATTGTTCTAAAATGAACATAATGCAGCTTTAATAACATTAGCTTGATCATCATAAAGATATTTTGGTTTTAATGGTACTTTACGCAACTATAGGTACTATACATAAAGGGAATTCATAGCTTCTAGTTCAATAGATGCTTTGGATTCTCTTTTTCGTATGCATCAAGCCTGTGAAAACAGAATGGAATTATCGACCTGAAAAACAAGAGAGATTATATTGGTTTGGAAAATGAAAATAATTATCACTCTTATATGATAATCTATATCGCACATGTTATAATAAGGAATAAGGTATAAACTGAAAATCACCTTCATTCATACGATAAATACGGTATTATTTTCATATGAATATGAATTCAGAGGAAGGATTTAAAAAACAATAATGTAAATTATTATCAAAATATATTGACACAATAATGATAATAATTTACAATAACGTTGTGAACAATTGTTCCTGATCATCATGTGAACGCTTACCCGGGCTGCGCTGCATGAAGAAAGAAGGTTGATGCTATTCTGGAGGGAGAGGAAGATACAAATGAATACAACAAAATTGGCATTATTTGAAAAACAGCTGACGAATATGGAGGATGCACTGACGAAATCCGATCAAAAAATCGTAACATATCTGAAAGAGCATCCGGATAGATTCACACGCATGTCCATAACGGATATTTCAGAAGATATTGGAACGAGCATTGCGGCAATCACCCGTTTTGTAAAAAAAATGGGCTACGATAAGCTGCAGGATTTAAAGCTGGCGATTACAAGAGATATGGAAGCCAGCGAAAGCTCCCAATATGTACGTGTGGAGGAGGATGACGATATTCTCACCGTTTCAAAGAAGGTTCTACAGAAAAACATCGAGACGATTGAGGATATCGGCAAAATTATTCGCGAGGATGATCTGGAAGAAGCATTTCAAATCATTCGGGATGCAAGAAGAGTCATCTTCACAGGTGTTGGCGGTTCTGCCAGCGTTGCACAGGATGCTTACCATAAATTCATGCGTATCGGCATGATGGTGGAGCTGATTACAGATGTGCATACACAGGCGGTTGTTTCCTCAGTGGGAAATGAAGAGGATGCCATTATTGTTGTAAGCAATGAGGGAGCCAATACGGAGCTAAATGCCGCATTGAAGGTAGCAAAGGAAAATCGCATGAAGATTATTGCAATCACACAGTTCTCTCAATCTCCTTTAACAAAGCTGGCGGATGTATGCTTATATACGCTGTCGAGAAATTTCAGCTATAAGCCGCAGTCGCTGATCTCCAGAATAGCAGAATACAGTCTTGTTGATGTTCTATATGTTGGCTTCTGCATGCAGTCACAGGATACCGTTGCAGAGAAGCTTTTAGAAATCAGCACCAATATGAAGAAATTCAAGAATTATAACGACTGATGATAAAAGGAGATAAGGCGTATGCAAATCGGATTTATCGGTTTAGGAAAAATGGGGTTGGAAATGGCCGCAAGAGCTGCCAGTGACGGACATGCTTTGATTGGCTGTGATACCTGTGAAGCGGCATGTGAACGTGCTGCAAAGAGGGGGATCAAGGTTGCAGCAAGTATGCAGGAGATGGTGAATGCATTGGAAAAGCCCTGCATTATATGGCTTCAGACACCGCCCGGAACCATTACAAATACCATTATCAAAGAGCTTTCAGAGCTGTTAAAGGAAGGCGATATGGTTATCGACGGTGGAAATTCTGATTTTCGCGATACGAAAAAAACAGCTGATTACCTCATGGAAAAGAATATCCGATTTATGGATATCGGCGTCAGCGGAGGAGTGGCCGGCGCGAAAAAGGGATGTGGTATGCTGATTGGCGGAACAAAAGAAGACTATGAGCGTATGATTCCATTCATAAAATCTTTAGCTGCACCGGGCGGTTATGCTCATTGTGGTGGAACGGCCGCCGGGCATTATGCGAAAACCATACATAACGGTGTGGAATATGCGATTATGCAGGCATATGCAGAAGGATATGAAATGCTGATGTCCTCTGAAATTGATGTGGATGTGCTCGGCAGTCTTCAGGCATATCAAAATGGCTGTTCCATCCGTTCTCATATTCTGGGAAAAGTGATTGAAGCCCTGCAGCCGGATGTGGCCCTGGAGGGTGTTGCAGATTACGTTGCAGATTCCGGTATGGGAAGATGGACCATAGAAGAAGCAACACGTCTGAAGGTACCTACTCCTACAATTTCAGCGGCCTTACAGGCAAGATTTCGTTCACAGCAGGAAGATTCTCTATCCATGCAGTGCATAGCGGCTTTGCGAGGGACGATTGGCGGCCATCCGGTAAAGCGTAAGGATGGCAAATGATATGAATGTAGGCAGGCACATTGCAGCGAATCTGGATGAACTGCGGGAAATACAGAATGCACTGGATGAGGGGCAGCTGCAAGCTGTAGCAAACGCCTGTCTTTCGGCAAATAGAATTTTCTTCAGCGGAATGGGGCGATCCGGAAACATGGTCAAGGCACTGGCCATTCGCTTTATGCATCTAGGCTATGCAGCATATGTCGCAGGGGATGCTGCTACACCCTCCATACAGGAAAACGATGTTCTGTTTGCGGTGTCATCGAGCGCAAAAACCAAGGTTACACTGAATCATATGGAAGCGGCAAAAAAGCAGAAGGCACATGTGGTTCTGATATCCTCTCTCTGTGAAAATCCCAAGATAAGCGACACCTATTTGTGTATACCGGCAAAAACCAAGGTAAGGACATCTCAGCATGCCGGCTCTCTCTTTGAACAGGCGGTACTCATCATAGGGGATGCCATCACATCCTGTCTTCAGGAAGAGAAAAAGATTTCAACAGAATATATGAACAATCGCCATGCAAATCTGCAATAACTATAAAATTAAATGATTTTAATCCTTAACATATAATAAAAAACGGAGGAACTATGAAAACGAATACTTCAAAGAAAGTGAAAGTTCAGAAAATGGGAGCTTTCCTAAGCGCAGAAGTTATGCCGAATATTGGGGTCTTTATTGGATGGGGATTATTAGCTGCATTATTCATACCGACCGGGTGGCTGCCAAATGAAACTATGAACCAGATGGTAGCTCCGACTATGAAATATCTGATGCCGTTGCTGATTGCATACACTGGAGGGTATAACGTACACAAAAAGCGTGGTGGTGTTATCGGCTCGTTTGCCACGATGGGAGTAATACTGGGAGCTGATATCAACATGCTTGCAGGGGCAATGCTCATGGGACCGCTGGCCGCATGGGTTTTGAAAAAGGTAGATAAGCTGTTTGAGGGAAAAGTTAAGCCGGGAATGGAAATGATGGTCAACAATTTCTCCCTGGGACTCGTAGGCGTATGTTTAATGGTACTGGGCTTCTTTGCCTTTGTACCGGTTATTGAATTTCTGCTGGGTATCTTAAGCACAGCTGTTGATTTCCTAATCAATAAAGGACTTCTTCCACTGATTGCTGTATTTGTACAGCCAGCCAAGGTATTATTCCTGAATAATGCTGTGAATCATGGTATTATGATTCCTTTGGGTGTGGAACAGGCAGCGGAAGCAGGGAAATCTCTGCTGTTTATGATAGAAGCAAATAATGGATGTGTATTGGGCATCGCTCTTGCATTTACCTTCTTTGGTAAGGGAACGGCAAAAAAAGCAGCACCTGGTGCCGCCTTCATCAACTTCTTTGGTGGTATCGGTGAGGTCGTATATCCATTCGTATTAAGTAAACCGCTTGTTATTCTGGGACAGATTGCAGGAAGTATGGTTTCTCTGTTTATCATACAGGTATTCGGAGGTGGAACTGTAGCGCCAATTTCACCGGGTAGCTTCTTTGCCTTGCTGTCTGTTTCTCCAAAGGATGCAATGCTGGTTAATATTATTTCCTATTTCGCAGGTATGGCGGTGTCTATGCTGGTCGCAGGCTTCATCCTAAAAATGGATAAAACCGAGGATGAAGCAGTACTTATTGAGCTGGACTATGGATTCGATATGCCAGGTGCAGGTGCGGTAGTCGTTGATCCAAAGCAGAATAGTGCTGCTGTACAAAGAATTATTTACGCATGTGATGCTGGTATGGGATCAAGTGTCATGGGGGAATCTATCATGAAGACCAAGCTGCAGAAGGCCATGCTGAATATAGAAGTTATGCATTCCTCTGTGGCGACGCTCTGTGAAAATGCAAGAGCTGGAGATTTAATCGTAACTACACAGCCGTTGGAAGCACGTGTGAAAAATGTACTTGAGACAAACGGGAAGAAAAATTCAGTCTACGCGGTGGATAATCTGTTGAATTCTGAAGCATATGATCGACTTGTGGATTCCTTGAAAAAATCCGAATGAAAACAGAAAAAAAGATGAAGCCTATTTTACAGGAGGATAATATTATATTGCAGGCTGCATACGCGGATCGCTGGAGTGCCATACAGGCATGCGGTGAGATACTTGTGAAGCAGGGGTATGTTAAGGCGGCCTATATTGAAGATATGATGGAACGGGAACGTCTTGTATCTGTCTATGTAGGGAATCATGTAGCGATTCCCCATGGAATAGCGAATAGTGAACAGCATATTCTCGAGTCCGGCTTATCGGTACTGCAGATTCCAGAGGGGGTTGATTTTGATGGAGAAAAGGCATATATCATGATTGGAATTGCAGGCAGAGATGGAGTACATATGCAGTTGCTTTCACAAATCGCGCTTGTGTGTATGGAACAGGAGCAGGTCGAGCGGCTACGTACGAGTAAGGATAAGAACGAAATCATGGGGATTCTGAAGGCTAAGATTTGAGTAGCTGATTTTAATAAAGAAAAGAGACTTATTACAGTGATGGATAATATTCCATACCAGTATAAGTCTTTTTTTGAACTCCATATGAGATTATTATTACAACGAAACACACTTCAGTCTGTATGTAGGCTTGCTTTGCCTTTCCGCTTTTTTACCCGGAGAAGGTACTTAGCCGGATATCGGATTAAAATGTATCTGCCTGTTGCTTTATGAAAACATATCCGGTTCCTGCTCCAGTATGATTTCCAGCATATACAGTGGCAGGTGTTTGATGACTCCATCAATAGATACTCCTGTATTCTTCTTTGAAAAAAGGAAGGCATGCTTTACATGATATTTTTTTACGAAGTTCTGAAATGCCCTTGATGTTGTATGTGTGTTAAATTGCATATATTTATCGATAAAAAAATGCAGATTAACATATTTTTATTGATGAAATTATGCATAATGAAGTGGTAATCGCTTTGCAGAAAGACAACGAGGTTATCATCGTCACTGATATGGCGGTGCAAATTTCAACGAAAGAGGCGCTATATTTTAAAATCATAACAGTTCAACAGATAACCTCATTTTTAAACTATCAGGACTTTGGGTAAATTGAAAAGTATGTTCAACAGCTCAGGAATAATCGTTATTCTTTTGTTAAGGGCAGAAATATCTCCGTGATAAATGAAAACTCAGAAGGAGGAATCGTACAATCGAAAACCTCCTGAACCTCATGAAAATTCCGCTCAATGATATTGTAAACATAATTATTGCGATTTATGAATGCCTTCATCTTCGGAAAAGAAAGTGGCTCATTTTTTATACAGCGCTCCAGTGTAAAGGAGCAGTGAAAAATAAACTTAATCAACAGATTGTCTGAATAAGGAAGCTGCAGCTGCTTTATAATGGCATTTAATGTTTTATAAAGTATTTGGGAAGACTTACGCGGATTTAGAAAGACAAGGGAATCGCTTAAAATGGTTTCATCCATTTGTTGAATCAATTGCATTGCATAGCTGTCAGAGTCCTTGGCTTCTGTTTCAGCAATCGAATTTTCGGCATCCTTTTGAAGAATGGTTTCAAAGGTTGCTCCGATACTGCTTGCACGTTTTAACAGTGTTAACAATAGCGGCAGGTCAAGGTCTGGGACGACGCGTACATGACAATTTGACAAAGTCTGTAGTTCCTCCTCCAGCAGCTTGATATCCTTACAATCCGTAATGATCAAAACGCCTTTCCCCTTATCACTTTCCTGTACATGCTTTGTCAGAATGGATAAGAGAGCATCATGGGATACCTGTGTATCCAACTCCAGAGATAGAATCTGGTTCCCGTAATCATGCGAATGCAGATAACGTGCATATTCCTTGGAGCGGCCATTTTCTGTAACAATCAGAAGCTGTACCTGCGTTTCCTGCAGCCATTGACTGGATAGATAAACATAGGTCGCAATATAATCACGCTCCCATTTTGTGAAGGTATAATTAAAGCGTGAAGAAACAGCTTCTTGAATTTCGTCGAATAAGAGGTAATCTTTTTTTCGTGCAATGCTGATCGCCCCAACATCTGTAATCGCCGGAACCGTGTCTTCTTTGAAAGCTGAGATAAATTCAGAAAGCTTACTTAACATTCCATAAAGTATGTTTTCATTTCGCGAAATAGGTTTATCCTGTAAAACAGGATATAATAAATCATAAATATCCTTCAATAAAACAGAGCGTATGGTATTCAGGTGAACATTCATGAATGCATTCATATCATTCAGACACTGATTTACAATTTCACCCTTTGCATTGTTTATAGAAATGTTTTTTTTCTGATTCAATTCCTCATTGATATGATAGAGCATCTGTAATTCTTCATTCTCTTTCATCGTGGAAAAGTAGAAATCATTATGTGTAAATAAAGCTAAAATCGTATTCAACTGCTGATAACGCTCGTTTACATCATAAATATCGGATAGTACCGTGTTTGATATATCGGCGAAATCCAAAGTGATACATAAGGGATTTTCTTTTATCAAACGGGTATAGGCATTTGCACATGCACTGCGTATCTCAGCTTTTAAATGCGGCAGATTTCCCTTATAGGAGGACATTGCGAAGCAGCTCAAAATTCCCTTTGATATGCGAATGGCTCGCTTGATGAAATAAGCCTCCTCCTGAAACTGCTTAAGAACCAGCATAACGGTCTCTTCCAGTGTACGCTGCTGTAGTGAAGGCAGGGAAATCAGCGTTGGAAAACAGCGGCGGATCATGGATTCCTCTTTTAATTCAGGTGAGGAGGTCGTGATAATCACCTGGCATTGAAATGTAAATCTGCGATTGACAGCGTTGAGTGGATGGTACTGCGCTTCTGTTATTGCATTGCATATCTTTATCTTTATTAAATCGGGAAGCTGTTCGAAATGAAGCAGTATGAGCATCCCCTGCCTAGCTTTTTCCACCAGACCGCGGCGCAGTCGGCTGTCGATGATTTCTCCGAATACATACAAATCCAAATCATGAACAGAATAATTTTTTAAAAGGCTGCAGTCTGCAATAATCGGAGAATGAAAGGAAGAAAATCGTCCATTCTGTTTGCCGTATAGAAACATGAGCTGTGCAAAACTCTTCCGGTTGGTTCCCTCCTGCCCCTCGATAATGGTATTTAATCCGCTATATGGGTAATTCATTGCTGCTTTAGCTTTTTGAATCGGCTCATACATACTTTCACCGATGTTTTTTCCAATCAATGTATCCAGAGATTCTTTCATCTGCGTTTGTTCATTCTGACGCTGCTGCTTAGTCAGAAAATCGGTAAGCTGCTGATCCTTGGAAAGAACGGCGGGTATGTTCTGCTCGGGGAAATACTTCATCAAAAGCTGGCGTGAAACATATAGTGTTGGTCTGCCATTGAGCTTGATCAGTCTGCCTTCCTGATGCAGGAGGTTGAGATCTCTGGATACATTTGATCGATCAAGCCGCAAATCCATCGCCAAAGAGGAGGCATCCATTCCAAGCTTATCATACTGCTTATCCTCCAGACATTCCAAGGTGTGCGCATAAATTGCTTTCAGAATTAGTTCTTTGCGTTTACTCATGAAATCACGACCTCCTTAATTTTTTTGTGTTGATTTCTTCTTCATAATAACACAGTAAGAATAAAAACGCATAAAAAAGTCTAAAAGTGTGTCTGCTTTTTACAATGTATACATATTGTGTATGCTTGCACTGGAAGTTATCGGAATAAAAGCTAGTAAATCTGCTTCTTTTTTCTTCACACGCTTTCCTGAGTGTGTTGAAACAGGGACTTTTTTGACCACCTGAAAGGGACGATGATAAGATGACATCAGAAAGGAAAAGGAGGAAGCTGTATATGATTGATATCATAATCGTTACACATGGCGAATATGGAAAAGCGATGCTGGCAAGCAGTGAACTCATCATGGGGGAACAGGAAAACGTACAGGCATTCGGCTTCTATTTAGGTGAAAGCGTCGAACATCTGAGGGACTCTATTTTGCAGGCAATCAGCTGTACGCGGAAGGGAAGTGAAATACTGATTCTAACAGATATGCGTTCTGGAAGTCCGTTTAATGTTACAGCGTCATTGATGAAGGATCACACATTTGAACACCTAACAGGAATCAATCTTCCCATTTTACTTGAGATTCTCTGTTCAAGAACGCAGATGGAGCTGAAGATGATGATAGCACACATAATGTCAGAGGGAATGAAAACGCTCATTCATGTTAATGAAATGCTGAAGGAGGACTAAACATGAAACATATTGTGTTATGCCGCATTGATGACCGTCTTATTCATGGGCAGGTTGTTACGGCATGGGTAAAGCAGACTGAGGGTAATCGTATTGTAATCATTGATGAAGCATTGGTGAAGGATGTTTTCTTACAGAAAATCATTAAGGCAGCAGCACCTTCCGATATTCGTATTGATCTATACAATATAGAAAACGGAGTGTGTGAGTTGAAAAAGGAGGCTGAGGATAAAGAACGAATTATTATTTTGGTAAAGACTCCACAGGTGGTTGAGGCTTTACTTGATGAAGGTATTCTGCTGGATAAAGTGATTCTGGGGGGAATGGGGGCAAAGTCAGGCCGCAGGAAATTTAATCGCAATGTATCAGCAAGTGAAGAAGAAATCGAGTGTATGCAGCGCATCATGAATAAGCATATACCGATGTATTATCAGTTGGTACCGAATGAGTCGCCAAGTGATGTTGGTAAAATGATAAGCGGATAGGAAAGGAGAAGTATTATGAGTATTTTACAGGCTGTTTTACTGGGGATTATTTATTATTTGGGGAATAGCTCGATCATTGCAGGACCGGTTGGTTATTATTCTGTTTACAGGCCGTTGGTAAGCGGTTGTCTGACGGGGATGATTCTTGGTGATCCCGCACAGGGAACTATGATAGGAGCTACCATAAATCTGATGTATGTAGGGTTTATATCAGCAGGTGGTGCTTTGCCCGGAGATATGTGTCTGGCTGGGATCCTGGGAGCCGCTTTGGGAATTACAGGTGGTCTGGATACGGAAGCAGCTCTGGCGATTGCTGTCCCAATCGGATTGATTGGTACCTTACTTTGGTTTGGACGTCTGACACTGGATTCAGTATTTGCACATATGGCAGATCATCTGGCAGAAAAAGGCGAGGCTGGGAAGGTTTGGATTCCTTCTGTATTGTTGCCGCAGCTGATGCTGTTTGTGCTTACCTTTGTTCCATGTATGCTGGCATGCTATTTCGGAGCCAGCTATATTCAGGGTATTATTGATGCTCTTGGCGGGACAGTATTAAATATCCTCATGATAATCGGAGGGATGATGCCTGCTCTCGGTATTGGCTTGACGCTGATGTATATTTTCAAAGGAGAGGCAAAAATCTTTTTCTTCATCGGGTTCCTGATTTCTGTATATTCGGGATTGAGTATGATTGCGATTGGATTTATATCGCTTTGTATTGCAATCGTCTATACACAGAAAAAAGAGAGTACAGGAGGTAATGCGGCATGAGTGAAACTGTAGATAAGAAAAATCTGCTTACCAGCAAAGAGGTTAATAGAGCCTGGCTGCTATGGCTGTTCAATAATCAGGCCTGTTACAATTATGAGCGTATGATGGGGATCGGCTTCCTTCATGCCATGACCCCGGCCTTTCGAAAGCTTTACAAGGATAATAAGGATTTACGTATAGAAGCCATGCAACGTCATACCAGCTTCTTTAATTGTGAGCCTTGTCTGGGGTCATCTATTGTTGGACTGGTTCTGGCGATGGAAGAACAGAAGGCATTGGGAGCTGAACTTGATAATGATGCAATCACCTCAATTAAAACCGGACTGATGGGGCCGCTTTCGGGTATTGGTGATACCTTGATACAGGGTGTCATCCTCCCCCTGCTTATTGCATTCGCTGTAGATTTTGCAAAAGGTGGTAACTGGGTCATTCCTCTTGTATTCTCATTGGTTATGGCGATTATTGTATTCGGCATATCACGCTTTGGATTTTTACTAGGTTATCGTAAAGGTTCAGATGCAATTCTCAGTATGCTGGAGAATGGTGTTATCAAACGTTTAATATCCGCTGCGAGTATTATGGGCTGTATGGTACTGGGAGCATTGATTGTTAATTTTGTGACAATGAAATGCGGCATCAGCATCCCGCAGGCAGAGGGAAGCTTCTCCATGCAGGAGCAGCTATTTGACGCCATTCTTCCAAGTATGCTTCCGCTGTTATTGACACTGGGCTGCTACAAGCTGCTGAAAGCAGGAAAATCAAGTGTTTTGGTTATGCTGGTCATAATCGCTATTGGTGTTATTGGCGGATTAACGGGAATTTTGAGTGTATAGGGAGGCAATAGATGTAGATTAAACAATACCAAACAACGAAGTATATCATGGGAAATGGTGCACTTCGTGAAGTACAACGGTGGAAGGATAAAAAAATCGGCTTGGTTGTCGATGAAAATGTTTTGAAGGCATTACAGCTTGAAACAAAGCTGTTTGATGAGCTTTTAAAGGACTGCGATTATGAAGTCCTCTGTAATATGCCGCAGGAGCCTACCACAGAGCTTCTGGAACCGGCCATTCGAAAAGCGCAGCGCTTTGATCCGGATGTATTTGTGGCAATCGGAGGCGGCTCCGTCCTGGATAGTGCGAAGGTACTATGGCTGTTTACAGAATTCCCTGATTACACTTGGGAACAGGCATTTGCACCATATGCTGTAGAATCATTCACAAAGGAAAAGGAACTGATTGCCATTCCTACAACTAGTGGGACAGGCTCTGAAACAACGGGTTGTGCGGTAGTTAAGGATACAGAGAAAAGAAAGTGCATGGTTTTAAGCAATGAAATCATGCCAAGCACAGCCATTCTTGATTATGAGCTGTTGGTAAGTCTTCCCAAGCACGTCATTGCATTCTCCGGATGTGATGCTCTTGCCCATGCATTGGAGGCGGGTATTTCTGTTCTGGCTTCGGATATGGTACGGATGCAAAGTGTGCAGGCCGCTGTGCAGATTATAAAACAGCTGGAGGCTTCCTGCAATGGTGATTTGAATGCACGTCGTGATATCCATTTGAGTGCAACGATTGCAGGTGCATGTATCAATAACTCCATAACCGGTATGGCGCATGGAATGGATCAGGCCGGTGGTGATTTCAGAAAGCCGCATGGACTTATGACGGGGCTTATCCTGCCGTATACAATGTGTCATCTGCTGCCGCAGCCTTTATATGAGGAAGTGGCTGATCAGCTGGGAATCTGCGGGACCTCTATGGAAAAGCAGGAGCGTCTGATAGCAAGGATATGGGAGATGTATCGAAGAATAGAGATGCCGGTTACCCTACAGGAAGCAGGTATTGATCGTAAGACTTATATGTGTAAAATTGATACCTATGTGAAGCAGGCGATGCAGGATGCCAATGTGCAGTGTGCACCAAAGACCTTCTCTGCAGCTGAATTAAAAGCAATGTATCAGGAATTATATGATGGAAAAGAATGGAGGACAGCATATGAATGAGAAAATGAAGGTAGTAGCGATTACGGATGACCATAAGGTTGAGGTGAAAGAGGTTCGGCGTCCTGATGTAAAGCCGGGCAAAATACTGATGCATATCAAAGCATGTGCATTATGTACCTGGGAACAGCGTGTGTTTACACGGGAGTCCAAAATGCCGCTGCCATTTGTTGGAGGACATGAAATTGTCGGAAGCGTTGCGGCCGTTGGGGAGGGGGTAAGTGAACGAGAGTTTCCGATCGGAAGGAAGCTGACAGCTCGTTTGATTCAGGTTTGCGGAAAATGTTATTTCTGTCGTCATGGTGAAGAGAATCTGTGCGTAGATATCAATGCGCCGTTTGATAAGGAAATGGAAATACCAGGTACAGGAGGGCTTGGAGAATATCTGAATATTGATCCCTCTCAGGCTTACCTGCTGCCGGAATCACTCTCTGATACAGCAGCGGTGTTCAGCGAACCGCTGGCATGTGTGCTGAACTCGATTGAACGTGGACAGATTGCACTGGGAGATGATGTAGCGGTGTTAGGTGGAGGCATCATGGGAATGCTACATGTACTCTGTGCCAAGCTGTCGGGTGCACGCGTTATCATGAGTGAGCCGGATGCTAAACGTCGTGCTCTGGCAAAGACACTGGGATGTGATGATACTATCAACCCGATGGAAACAAATCCGGTTGATTACATAAAAAATCTGAATGGTATCGGTGCAGAGGCTGTCTTTAACACAACACCGATCAGTGCTGTTGCTAAGCAGGCTGTGGAGATGACAGCACCCTTGGGAAGATGCGTCATGTACAGCTCACAGCATCCTGATAAGCCGATTGAAATCAGTCCAAACTGGCTGCATTCCAGTGAAACGGTTATTACAGGAGCAGTAAGTCCAAGCGTACGTTCCTTTCAGCGGGCGGTCAATATGTTAAGTAAAGGGTTGATTGATCCAGAAAAATTGGTTTCCGGAGTATATCCGTGCAATCAGGCACAGGAAGCGTTTGAAGCAGCAATACGTCCGGATACATTTCGTATTATTATCACATTTTAACTTAAGGAGGAATATAAGATGTTAGTAAGTATGGCAGAAATCCTGCAACAGGCAAAAGAGGGACATTACGGAGTACCGGCTTTATCAGCTGTAGATGAGCTTTCATTGAGAGCATGCGTGGAAGCGGCTGAGGAAATGAATGCCCCCCTGATTATGCTTTGTGGCTGGGGTCATAATAAAGATATGCAGTATTTTGGCCGCATGCTGCATGATTTTGCGATCAAAGCGAGCGTACCGGTAGCGTTTATATTGGATCACAGTGCAACCTTTGAGGATGCGGTAAAAGGAATTCATGCCGGCTTTCATACCATCATGGTCGATCGCTCCTCCCTTCCATATGAGGAAAATGTCGCACAGGTGAAGGAGCTTGTGAAAATTGCACATGCTGCGGGTGTCGGTGTAGAGGCAGAGCTAGGTCATGTCGGTGTCGGTGAGAATTATGCTGTTGATGGTATTGCAGCCCTAACGCAGCCGGATGAAGCAGTCCGTTATGTGAAGGAGACAGGCGTTGACTGTCTGGCTGTGGCCATCGGTTCCGCACATGGTGTTTATAAAGGAGAGCCAAAGCTTCGTCTTGATCTTTTAAAAGAGCTGGCAGAGAAAGTTCCGGTGCCATTGGTGCTGCATGGTGGCAGCGGTACCGGTGATGAGAATCTGGCAACGGCATGCCGTCTGGGTATCAGTAAGGTGAATGTAGCCAATGATTTATTCCGCGGAGCGTATAATAAAATACAGGAAGTCGGTATGGAGGGGAATAATATCTATGCCTTAATGCCGATGCTGCAGGAAGGATATAAGGAAACAGCAAAGCATTTCATTAAAATTCTGGGATGTGCAGATAAAGCATGGAAGGCAGAGCAATGTGTTTCTTCGGTATTGAAACAGGACCTAAATGAAGCAAAGTAACAAATAATCTAATAGAGAAATAAGATATCCTGTTATGGTGATTGTGACAGGATATTTTATGATTATCTGAAATCTATGATTGATCACATAAAAGATGCTTACATGATATGGAAGCGAATTATACAGTTAACATAACATTCACACAAGGATGAATTTCTATAATCTGTCTATCATGCGGAAGAATATGGAGACTTTTTATATTGATAATTTATGAGGCATATTAGTTTACTAAGTTACAACTTAGTAAGTTATAACTTAGTAAACTTCGGAGTAAAATATAGGTTCTGAGTTGGTTTAAAAATCATAATTATAACATAGTTTAACTGTTTCTATTTAAATTAAATTATGAAAACAATATTTTATAACCTTTTAATAAATATGATTTTAATTTATTTTTTTGTTTTTTAAATATATTAAAAAGAATTATTGAAATTTCCTTCAGAATTCTATATGATTGTAATAAAATTCAGGAGGTGTTTTATGTCGAAAAAATACCAGACAATGAAAAAAGCAATCAAGATGGAGATCAAGGAGCATAGGAAATCGTTTCTTGTATACCTAACCCTGCGCGCACTTGTAATTCTTGTTATGATTCTTCAGATATTCAACAGGAATTTTGAAAATGTATTTTTATGCCTGTTAACACTGATTTTGCTGATAGTACCGAGTTTTCTACAGGTAGAGCTGAAAATCGAACTGCCAACAGCATTGGAAATTATCATCCTGCTATTTATCTTTTCCGCAGAAATTCTCGGAGAAATCCAGTCTTTTTATATCCTGATTCCCATGTGGGATACCATCCTGCATACGCTGAACGGCTTTCTTGCGGCGGCAATCGGTTTTTCACTTGTGGATCTTTTGAATAATGATGATCGTCTGCAGTTTCGTCTTTCCCCTGTGTTTATGGCACTGGTTGCTTTCTGTTTTTCCATGACAATCGGTGTTGTATGGGAATTCTTTGAATTTGGTATGGATACCTTCATGGGGACGGATATGCAGAAGGATACGATCGTGCAAAGTATAACAACGGTTATGCTGGATCCAACCAACAGCAATATACCAATTACGATTGACGGAATCCATTCCGTTGCGGTAAATGGCAAAGAGCTGGGATTTAACGGTTATCTGGATATCGGACTGATTGATACTATGGAGGATTTGCTTGTGAATTTTATAGGCGCCTCTACATTTTCTATCCTTGGCTATTTTTATGTGAAAAAGCGTGGAAAGGGTGCTTTTACCAGACAATTCCTTCCTAGAAGAAAAACAAGAGATGCGGATTTTAAGCGTCTTGCCAGAAAAGAACTGGAGCAGGAGGAGCATGAAAAGCTGAAGGATGCAGGAAAAGAGGCATCTTGAAATTATTAGATATAAAAAAAAGATTGCGGGTCCGCAATCCTTTTGGAATAATGAACTATTGAATGCTCGTATCGTTTACAATAGTATCCGTGCTATCCTTTAAAGCCTCAATAACACAGAATTTCTTATAAAAAGCGATGCCATAGCCGATAATATCCTCATAACCCTCCGCCAGCATACCTTCTATATATTGTTTATCCTTTATCTGCTTACATGCGTGCTTTGCCGTGTTTTTTAATTCCGCAAGGGAAGTAGCTGTTTTTAGTTCTAATATCATCCCCCGATCACTTAAGGAACGAGGCGCAACCGCTATATCGAATCTTCCCAAACCGAACTCCTGATTAGACATGATGCGATAATTGCATAACAAGCCTATTAAAATGCCATTATAGAATTTCTCATCATAATCAAAATAGCTGATGGAAGTAAAAAGAAGGTTATTTACTATTTTATTTGCGGTTTCTATATCTTCCTTCAACAAGGCTTCAGCGAAATTCTCAGCATGTGCCTCCGTTTGTTCCTGAAACCATTCTTCAAATATGAGGGTATAAATTCTGTTGATTTCTTTGTTAGGAATCATCAGCTGGTATATACTCTTTTCTTCATCTATGCATTTTATGACTTTCAAATACCCCGTGAATAGAAGAAAGCTGTAAATGTTCTGTATTTTATCCATTTCACGGTAGGTGAGCTCATGTTTTATGGCTTTTTCAATCATCTTACCGGATGTCAATAAATCAAAATCCTCTCTCATATGTGAATTTGCTTTTTGAATGTACTGATAGATAATATCATTTCCACTCGTATTTGCCCAGAAGGATTCCGGTGTATCGTTTCCCTGCTTGATTTTTTGAACATATTTCAGTACGCTCCATGGATTGTATATCTCTTTGTTTCCGAATAGATACCCATCATACCATTCTTTTATGGTTTGTTCATAGGATTTCAAATCGTAGTGTTCAAGGAGTATTATCGTTTCTTTTGGTGTAAATCCAAAGGATGTACTGGATTGATCTTCAGAAATGGAATATACACTAAAATTATTTAAGCCAGTGAAGATCGACTCTTTCGCAATTCTCAGGCAGCCTGTCAGAATCCCTTTTTCCAATGCATCATTTGTTTTTAGGGCAGCACTGAACATACCGCTTAAAAAGTCTGCCATTTCATCATAATATCCTTTTAAATATGCGCTTTGTAACGGAACATCGTATTCGTCAATCAAAAGAATAACATCTTTATGATAATGCTGCTTCAAGCAACCGCAAAGAAACTTTAATGCATTCTGCAGATCTACATCACTTTGTGTACGACGATAATATGCTATAAGCTGTTCTTTATCGAAGGTATTTAATTCCTCACTTTCGAGTAACTCCTGATTTTTTCTGACAATATCCTGGATTAGGATAGCGAACATCGCCTTTTGATTTTCAAACGTGTGTTTTTTCATATCTTTCAGAGTAATAAAAATGACCGGATACTGATTTTGGTATTGTAATGAGTCTGTATGATTGACAATATCCATATCGTTAAAAAGATAAGCATTATCCTTCTGCTTCATTGAGAAAAAATAATATAGCATACTCATATTCAGTGTTTTACCAAAACGGCGCGGTCTGGTATATAATGCGACCTTTTCATTTATAATGTCTGTAATGAATGATGTTTTGTCTACATAATAACAGTCTTTGTCAATCAGTTCCTTGAAATCTTCTATTCCAATCGGCAGACGTTTCATATGATCAGCTCCTTAACTTTATCCTTATTATACCACGATACCGAAACCGTATCGTAAGGAAATAATGTTTTGCGTACATGGTTATACAAAATGCATAATGCTATAAGGCATAGATGATATAGAAGGACTTTATTTCCCTTTCTTTCCCATGTTTTCATGTGAAAAGTACAGAAATAAGTGCTATACTATAGAGGTTGAAAAGAGGTGTCTATATGGAAATGCATAGAAATACACGCTGCTGGTGCGGCAGTGGAAAGAAATATAAGCAGTGCCATGAAAAATTCGATGAAAAGCTCGCAAAGCTGGCCAGGGAAGGACATATTGTACCGGATCGCTCTCTGATTAAAAACAAGGAAGATATCATCGGTATTAAGAAAAGTGGGAATATCAATACAGGAGTACTGGATCATGTCGCAAAGCATATTCGTCCCGGTATGAGTACCGGTGAAATTGATCGTCTGGTATATGATTATACTGTTTCCCATGGTGCGATTCCTGCACCATTGAATTATGAAGGATTTCCGAAAAGCTGCTGTACATCTGTGAATGATGAGGTCTGTCACGGTATTCCGGATGACAGTATTATCCTGCAGGAAGGCGATATTGTAAATGTCGATGTATCAACAATCTTTCATGGCTACTATTCCGATGCTTCCCGTATGTTTATGATCGGGGAGGTCAGTGAAGAGGCAAGAAATCTGGTTGAGGTCACAAAGGAATGTCTGAACATTGGCATGGATGCCGTCAAGCCATGGGGACATGTCGGTAATATCGGTGCCGCCATTCATAAATATGCGACAAGCAGGGGATACAGCGTTGTTGTGGATTTTGCCGGACACGGTGTTGGCAAGGAGTTTCATGAGGATCCGGTAATCGGTCATGTCGGTCGTGCAGGCAGTGGTATGGTGCTGGCTCCCGGTATGGTATTTACGATTGAGCCCATGATCAATGTAGGAGATTATCATTTATATATTGATGAAGATAACGGATGGACATCCTATACAGAGGATGGTTCATTAAGTGCCCAGTGGGAGCATACCCTCCTGGTCACAGAACATGGTATTGAAATACTAACGTATTGATACAATAGAATATAGAGATATCTGAATTAGTGTGAGCAACAAAATGTTTTTATAATGTAAGCAGATAGTATATGCAGTATTCAATACTTTATATGGTATCTGCTTTTTTGTACATCAGCTTCTTTGCACATAAATTGCCTGTGAAATAGCATTTTTCATAGTTTTTTTTTGAATTTGCTGAATCCTACGGTTTTTGTCACAAAAATGTCTTAAACAAGCAGGTTTAAAGTGTTTTCATAGTGCCTGTATTGTGTTAAAGTAGTAATAAGATAGATTAGGGAGGTATGCATATGAAGAAAATCAGTGGCAATAAGTTGTTGGTAAAGGCACTTCAGGAAGAGGGTGTGGATACGCTGTTTGCTTATCCGGGCGCCTGTACCATTGACATCAGTGATGAATTATATAAGCAGAACAGTATAAAAATCATTCTTCCAAGGCAGGAAATCGCTCTTGTTCATGAAGCGGATGCCTATGCACGTTCTACAGGGAAAACAGGGGTATGTCTCGTTACCAGTGGCCCGGGTGCGACAAATCTTGTGACCGGTCTTGCGACTGCCTATTATGACAGTGTTCCACTAGTATGCTTTACCGGACAGGTTGCCCGAAATTTAATCGGAAATGATGCGTTTCAGGAGGTGGATATTGTGGGAATCACCCGCAGTATCACTAAATACGGTGTCACGGTTCGCAGAAGGGAAGACCTGGGACGTATTATCAAAGAAGCCTTTTATATAGCGGCAAGCGGAAGACCCGGTCCGGTGCTGATCGATCTTCCAAAGGATGTTATGGGAGAGCTGGGAGAAGCAGATTATCCGGATAAGGTGAATATTCGGGGATATAAGCCCAATACTGCAGTGCATATCGGTCAGCTGAAGCGTGCTATCAAAATGCTGGGAAAGGCAAAACGTCCATTGTTTCTTGCCGGGGGCGGTGTGAATATTGCCCATGCAAATGAGGACTTTACAAAGCTGGTTAATAAAACGAATATACCTGTCATAACAACAATTATGGGGAAGGGGGCAATTCCAAGCAATCACCCGCTGTATGTGGGGAATATCGGAATGCATGGTGCCTATGCCTGTAATATGGCCGTAAATGAGTGCGATCTGCTGTTTTCCATCGGTACAAGATTCAATGACCGGATCACGGGAAAGCTGCATTCCTTTGCGCCCAATGCCAAAATAGTGCATATTGATATTGATACTGCCGCGATCTCTAAAAATATACAGGTAGACATCCCGATTGTTGCGGATGCCAGAGAAGCAATCAATAAAATGCTGGAATATGTGCATGAATATAATACAAAAAAGTGGCTGGATGAAATCGATGCATGGAAAAGCGTGCATCCACTCATGATGAAAAAGAAGCCGTATCTGACCCCGCAGGACATCATCGAAACTATCAACCGGGTATTTGAGGAGCTGATCGTTGTCACCGATGTCGGACAGCATCAGATGTTTACAGCACAGTTTATCGAGCTGACTAACAAGAAGAAGCTGTTGATGTCCGGAGGTCTTGGTACGATGGGCTATGGTCTTCCGGGGGCAATCGGCGCAAAAATTGGAAATCCGGACACTCCTGTACTATCCATTTCGGGAGATGGCGGGATGCAGATGAACATCCAGGAAATCGCAACAGCTGTACTGGAGGAGCTTCCTATTATAAATTGTATTTTCAATAATAACAATCTGGGCATGGTTCGGCAGTGGCAGAAGCTGTTCTATGGAAAGCGCTATGCCATGACCTGCCTTCGTGCCGGAGCTGCCTGCCGCAATAAATGCGGGGAAGTATCCTGTCCAACGTATACTCCTGATTTCGTAAAGCTGGCGGAAAGCTATGGGGCAAAGGGGATCCGGGTAACGGAAAAGGAACAGATTGAGCCGGCACTTCGCGAGGCGATGAGCAGTAAGAAAACACCGGTAATCATTGAATTTATCATAAATCCGGAGGATCTTGTGTATCCGATGATACAGCCCAACGGCACCTTAAAGGATATGCTTATGGATTGTTAAACTGATGCTGAAACAGGAAGGAGAGAATGGATATATGAATGGTAACGGTATGAAAAAACGTTGGATATCGCTGTATGTGGAAAATCAGGTAGGTGTTTTGTCTAAGATTTCCGGATTATTTTCCGGGAAATCATATAATCTTGACAGCCTTACCGTAGGAACGACGGAGGATCCTACCATATCCAGAATGACGATTGCGACAGTCAGTGATGATGAAACCTTTGAACAGATCAAGAAACAGCTGAATCGACTAGTGGAAGTAATTAAGGTCATAGATTTTACGGATATCTTTGTCCGTATGAAGGAAATTTTATATGTGAAGGTACAGAACTGTACCCTGCAGGAAAAAACGGAGCTGTTTCAAATCGCACAGACCTTTAAGGCAAAGGTGATTGATTATGGAAGAGACAGCCTCCTTCTGGAATTTGTGCAAACCGCAACAAAGAATGATGCGGTCATTAAGCTGATGAAAGAGGAATTCAGAGACATCGAGGTAGTTAGAGGTGGAAGTGTGGGAATCGAGTCAATCAGCATGATGGAACGTTGAATACACATGGAACGCAAAAATGTATATAACTAAGAAATAGGGATCAGAACATCTGGTCCTTTTCTATTTATTTGGCTGTTCGAAAATACAATAAGCGGTATAACGATTCTGTACATGCATATATGGATATGTGGTATAATGAACAGGAAATGCGGGGGTATACATAATGGTAAAGCATATGTCATTTAGCTCACTGGAAGAAATTGATGTGAGACTCTATGATTTTAAAATTCTGTTCGCGTATCATTCAAATAAAATAGAAAATGTCATGACACAAGAGATATTTTCGAAAAGGGCTCTGTGAATTGTTATACCGGTGATCTGAGAACACTGTTTGAAATAAAAATCAGGTGCATTGCTATAATTACTTGAAACTGCTTATCGTAGAGAAAAAAGCTCTGGATATAAACTTTATCAAGCGCATGCAGTATAAGCTTATGAAAGGTACATATGATGATATTCGTTACCATGATAAACAGGAACGTTCGGGTGAATTCAAAATACATGATTATGTAACCGGTAAAAATGAAATCGGCAGGTATCCTCATGAAGTCGAATCCGATGTGAAAGAGCTGTTATCAGAGCTTAATACATATCAGGGAACAGATTACTTTACAGCAGGAGTATATCTACATGCAATATTTGAACATATAATCCCTTTGCGGATGGCAGAGCAGGCAGGACATTGATGAATTATTATTTCATGATTCATGATATCGCCCCTGTTATCATTTACAATGAGGATAAACCGGCGTATTACCGTGCACTGGAGGCCTTTGATCACAAAGTGATTTGATTCCTTTAAAAAGCTTTATACAGGAAGAACAGGCAAAAACATGGTGTAAGAAAAAGGATTCAGGAAAAAAGCGGTTAAGGAAATTTCTGGAGTAAACTGTATATAAATAAGGAAGCAGACACCCCATATGAGAGCATGGGGATTGCATTGCTTCCTTTTATTGGATAATATGCCAGAGATTCTGCCTTTTGATAGAGGTTGAGCAGAGAATCAGATCAATATGCAAACTGGCGGTAATAGCGTCTTGTTGTCAGATCATGACCAGTCACACGTTCATAATGAACAGCCAGTCGCTCGTCAAGAATTGTTGTCACAATGGAGGTTGCTATGATATCCATAAATTCCTCATCGATATCCGGACAACTGTAATCTGCGACATCAATCACTTCTGCATGATCGCTTAATTTTTTAATCAGTCGTTCCACACGATTATCAATCGGTCTTGTTTCATCCACACCCTTTACAAGAAATACAGGAGTATCCTTTACAATCACTTCAAGGGTACCATGAAAGAATTCAGCACTTTTAATGGATTTTGTACGAATCCATTGCATTTCTTCAAGAATGCACATCGCATGTAAATAAATTTCCGGTGCCAGAGAGCCGCCTCCAATCCAGTATTGAATACCGGAATTATAATAGGTTTCGGCAATTCTTGCGGCAGTTGGCTCGAACTGTTCTTTTACAGCTACAAGATTCTCAGGAAGCTTCTCCAGCTGGTCAGCCAACCGGTTATAGGCATCGAATTCACCATTGTTAAACAGCAGCCGGAATGCCAGCAGGTAATGCTGAATATACTCAAACTCTACAGCATCCTTTGCTTTTCCGATGATGGAATAGGTAGCCAGCTGATCAACCGGTGTATCCGGTTTTCCACAAAATGCAATGACGCGGATTCCTTTTTTATTACAAAATTCGATCGCTTCCACTGTTTCACTGGTAGTACCTGATTTACTGGAAGTGATAACAATGGAATCCTTTGTCAGCTGTTTATTATCTGTCAGGATAACCTCTGATGCAATTTCACAATATGTGGGAATCGCACTTTTTGAACGCAGCAGATACTGAATCGGCTGCATGACTGCCAGAGAGCCTCCGGAGGAAATGAAGAATATGTTTTTAAATCCCTGCTTGCTTACCTCATCAGCAACCCGTTCGATTTCTCCTCTTGTATCATATGTTAGTTTAGCGTCTGTGAAATATGCTTCTTTATCAAAATTGTACATGTGTTTACCTCTCTTTTCTTTCTGTTTTCGTATGTTAATTATCTCCCAGTATGGAAATCATTACATCCCGTATCTGTGGACCATCAAACTCCGCAAGATAAATTTCCTGAGCCTTTCCAAGCATGATGCTACCATTTACGATTGGAAAAACGGCATGATTCCCTGTGATCATTGCCTTTAAATGTCCGGTGGGATTCCCGGCCATAGCACCATAGCTTTGCAGGAATCGAGCATGATAGTAGTCGTCCTCTTCGGGAAATATCATACCGAGTCTCTTCAAAATATCAGCCTTTAGACATTCCAGATTTTCATTTACTGTAATTCCCGTTGTTGTGTGTTTGGTGATGATATAAACTATTCCCTGCTGTATGCCGCATTCAGATACCAGTTTTTTTATATCCTCTGCAATCGGAATAAGCTCATTGTACGCCTGTGTTTCATAGGTCAATTCTCTGTATTCAGTCATAGAAACCGCCTCCGTTTAAAAAGTCAAGTGCATTTTCTCTGAATATCATTTGCTTTGTTCTCTCACGCCAATCCATGTTGTAAATCGCTTCTATCATGCGTCTTTGTTCAAGACGTGGCTCATCGCTTCCAAACATGATCTGGTGACGAAGACTGCGGTCAATCCAATGTGCGCCAATGTCTATACAGAAGCTCTGATGATAAAATTCTTTGGGATTGTCAAAATAAAGCAGAGCTGTGTCGGTATATACATTTTTATATTTCAGCATCAGCATGCATACCTCACGTACCCATGGCCATGCAAAGCCGCTCAGACAGATACGTAAATGCGGATACGCACAGGCGACTTCTTCAAATAACAGCGGATGTGCATATTTACTCACTGTATCGGGACGCGCAGACATTCCTGCATGAAATATGATTGGTTTATTAAATTCTTGGCATACTTCATATAAAGTCCTGCATAGCTCTTCATTTGGATAAAACTGTTGCTGGGAAGGGTGAAGAACCAGCCCGGATAAATGCAAATTCAAAAAGGCATGGCGGACAACATCCACGGCATCACTACGATGCGGATCTACACTGGCAAAGCCGATAAATAGATCAGGATCTTTTTGTATCAGCTGAGCAACCTGTTCATTGGTGCCCAGGTACGCATTATGTGTTGTTGTTAGATCGAGGGGAAGAAGACAAAGCTTTTCTATATTCGATACCTTACACATCGTTTTCATAAAGGAAACAGGCTGAGTATCTGTCTTGTATAAGCCCGTCAGCCTGCGACAGGTTTGCAGCTGCGTTTCGCTTTGATGCAGCTCGTCAATAAAAGCCGGAGAAACATGCATATCAATTATCAATCCTGCCACCTCACTTTCATCCATCTGTAACTAGCAGGCAAGAATGCCGAGCCACGCACAAAGGATACCAAAGAGTGCAGTACCGACAATCATGGCAATGACGTTCACTTTCTTTTTCAAAAGCCAGTAGTAAATCCCCATGACACCAAGGCTGAGCATACCCGGCATGATACCGTCCAGTATTTCCTGAATGCTGGCAGCAGCGTCACCGGAGCCAATCGAGACTGGCGTATTAACAGTAATCAATTCCTTTGTCATACCACCGATTACCATAACACCGACAATAGAGGCAGCCAGCATAAATTTATTCATTAACCCGGATTTCTGAATTTTTTCCAGATAATTAGCACCAAGCTCATACCCCTTCATGGCACCAATATAACGGACGGCATATGCAGGAATATTGAAAATCAGCAGAAACAAGATTGTACCGAGAATATTTCCCTGTGCAGCCAGAGAGGTACCGACGCCAATGGCAAGAATACGAATCGTACCAAAGAAAACAGAATCTCCGATACCGGCCAGCGGTCCCATCAATGCGACCTTCATAGTACTGATGGAGGCAGTATCAAAGCTGCCCTGTCTTGCATTCATTTCCTCCATGGAAATGATGATACCTGCAATAAAGGTACTGAAATACATGGATGTGTTAAAGAATTCAAGATGACGCTGTAAGGAATCATTGAACTTTTCCGGATCATTATCATAAATTTTACGAAGTGCAGGAATCATCATGAATTCAAAGCCCATATGCATCTGACGCTCATAGTGCCAGGAAAATTCCATAGGAAGCGATCTCCAGAACATCTTATGCAGGTCTTTTTTTGTAATCAAATCACTGGTATTAGAAGTCATCATCTTCACCTCCGTCCGCAGCTACTGCGGTTTCTGAGAAAAAATCAACCTTTAGGAATGCGGCAATCACACCCAGCAGAGCAATACCGAGAACCGGTACACCGACATAAGCAGACAACAGGAAGCCCAGGAAGAAGAACATAATGACTTTCTTATTCAATGTCATTTGAGCCAGCATGGCGAATCCCATGCCAGGGAGCAATCCCGTTGCTATGGTAAGGCCGTCTGTGATAACAGCCGGTATGGAATTTACGAGTGTTTCCACCTGACCGCTTCCGATCAGGAAACCAAAAACAACCAGCAATGCAAAGGTCAGACTCTGAACGATACCATCTCCGATATGGATCATTTCTATGGCACGGTAGTTTCCCTTCTCTGCATACTTATCTGCCCAGGTACCGGTTAAAGGGAAGATGGCAGACATAAACAGATTTTCAAATATACTAGCAAGCAATGCGATAGGGTAAGCAAGTGTAACTGCTACTTCCGCACCCTTTCCCGTCGTAATTGCAAAAGCGGTACCAAGCACACCGCCAACAACAACATTAGGCGGTACAAATGCACCGATGGATTGTGCACCGATAAACGCCAGCTCCAGTGTACTTCCTATGATGATTCCCTTTGTGACATCCCCCAGGACCAGACCGACAAGCGGTCCTAATACAATTGGGTTTTTCAATAAGCTGGTACCCAATGCATAATCACAATTACCGAAAAATGCAATAGCCCCCAATAATAGTGCCTGTATCATTTTTTACTTCCTCCTTCATGCAGTGCGCTGCGGGCATCAATGGACTTATCCACTGGAATCATTCGGATTTCCACTTCGATTCCGGCATCCAGTAATTCCTGAATCCTTTTTTCCTCCGCCGGATTCACATTTACCGCTCTGGAAATGCTGCGTGTGCCTTCTCTGGCCTTTGTTCCTCCCAGATTTACCGCTTTTACAGCAGGACACTGCGTCGCAATCTGATAAGCATCTTCTATGGATTCTACAACAATAAACAGCTTATACTTGTCTGTAACACCGCTGTTTAATGCTTCAATGGCATCCGCAAGTGTTTTGATTACCAGCTTGACACCGCTTGGCTTGGCAAGCTTGATTGTCGTTTTGCGCATCGCATCATTCATGACATCATCATTTGCAATGAGAATGCAGTCAGCCCCCAGTGCTGTTGTCCAGGAAAATGCCACCTGGCCGTGTAATAATCTGTGATCCACTCGTAAACACTTAATCATACGCTACCTCCTTCAGAACTCCTCGTCCTTTTTTTCTACCAGATCATCTCTGGTCATAAGTGTTATTCCCTCTCTTGCATTTTCAAGCAGAATCTCACGATTTTCTGTTTCAATCGTATCGGGACAGGACAATAGCAGGTCCAGAACCAGGTTCATATTGGTGCCGCTGAATACCTTAACGTTTTCATATGCACACAGCTGTGAACATACCGTATGAACACTTCCTCCTTTGATGTCACAGAGGAAGACGTATTCATGCTCCGGATGCTGCTTGATTTCCTGTTCGATTTGTTCCTTAAAATCCATAGGACTTTGAGAAGGATAAAGACAGAATGTATGGATATCATCCGCAAGCTTTCCAACGATCAAGGAAATGGAATGCTTCAGTCCCTTCGCAAATTCTCCATGGGAAGCTATGGTTATTTTTCTCAAGCTGTTATCTCCTTTCTTTTTGTGCATACAGGAAATTCCCTGTATTACTTTTATTTCTCATACGTATCCAAGCAAGGATCATGCCACAGCGCTGTAACCGACATGATTTTCTTTTCAAGGTATGCATCTGTATACAAGCAAAAAGCATGCCACAGGGCACGCTTAGGTATAATATTTTTTATAATTCAGATCATTTTTTACATAATCATACACATAGCCGATTTCAGCAACGGGAATCTGCACACCGTAAAAGGCTTCTACTGCTGTGAAGGCTGTTTCTACCTGCTGTATGAATACAGTATGCTCTTTTTCAAAGGCAAGCATATCCGGATACAGTTCGATTCCCTTGTTCATGACAAGCCGTTCGATCAGACAGCTCATGTGAACATACAGCCCGAAACAGGTGTTGTTGGCAAGGGAAATATTAAGGATTGTCTGTAAACGGTCTATAGCATCGGCAACATGCTCCAGCAATTTATTCGGATTCAATATGGTAAGACTGTTCATGATGTTGGAAAGCGAGAAATTCTTTAATATATTCTTCTTGAACAGAGTCAGCTGTTCCTTCGACATTGCATCCTCTATGCAATGATCAAATCCGTCAATCGTATCGTTGATAATTAAATCCTCAATCGGAATAAAATACAATTGGTCAATGTTTGGATTTAATGTCCCAATCACACAGAGTATATGATAATTATCAAACAGTGTGCAGTTCATTCCCTTTTCAACAAGCTCATTATAGTCATAAGCCAGTACACTGATTTCTGTGGACAGAGGCAAAGAATCTTCAATCGTCTGTTTTAGCTTTTCTGCAGTTCCCATACCGCTTGCACAGCTGCACAGGATGGCATGTTTTTTCTGTCGGTTTCGTTCGATGTGATAACTGGTAATATTACCAGAAACAACATCACGGAAGATATCCTCCATGCTTCGGCTTTGCAAAATGCCGCTTCCTATTTCAAGCGCTGCCCGTGTACTGATATTGTTTATGATTCCAATATTGACATTGTTTAGGTGAAGTCCTTTATATATTTCCTCCAGACTTCCCATGTCCACAAGAAGAAACAGCTCTTCAGTTTCCCCCAGCTTTTTCAGATAGGTATTCAGCTGTTCCAATATGGAGCTCATGTCAACATTCAAAGGCATGTCGAGCGCATCAAAAACATAGTTTCCCAAAGACTTATTTACCGCATCGGCAATACTGCTTGCGGTGGAAAAGCCATGGGCGAGTATCACACCGCATCGCTTTTGGTTGTCCTCCTCTGCGAACAGACTTTTAAAATAGAGAATGAAGATAATCGTTGCCATTGGCATGATATCGATATCCAGATAAGAGTTTAGGTATTTTCCTATTTCTGAGGCAATGCTGTATTCTCTGGTAAACCGGGTTTTCAGACAGTCCAGAAACAGCTCTGTCTTATCTTTATGTTTGGCTGACCAGTTTCGAAAGCTGTGGTAATCCTTTGTATAGGCATTGAGGTAGCTGCATACCGACAGTACATCGTTATTACTGATGGTGAGCTTATACTGACCGCTGACGATTCCGAAGATATGCTGAATACCGCTTTGATAGAAATCCTTTTCCTGCTTCAGTGCTTCTGTAAGAAGTACAGTGTCAAAATATTTCCACACAGCCTGCCTGCATCTTCTGATATAGCTTTCCTCATCCGCTATATGGTTTTCAAATGCCTGGAAATGCTTTAAAAGCTCTTCATTAAGCCGTATGATTTCCTTATCCGTATGTATGAAATTCTGCAGATCATGCAAATTGATGAATTCGGTTGTTGTTGTATAAACAAAGCTTTTTTCCGTTATGCCGTTCAGTATATGCTCCGGCATACTGCTGAGCTGAATGCGCATATCCTGAGTGTCATCATCTTGAAAAAGGGAATTGATGCAACAGGATTGCACACAGCTTTTTAAGCCTCCGATATTACCGGGAAAATCATGGGAAAGCAGGATATTATATACCTTGGTGCTGATGTGAATCGTTTTGCGAAGGCGCTGTTCTTCTTCCTTGAACATAGCATATAGAAGCTGTACCTTCTCCTGTACACCGCGCTGCTTCAAAGTGGGAACGGTAATCGTCATAGGGATTCTGCGCTGCAGTGTTTTTAATAGGACCTCTTCCGGAGGCTCTGTTGTTGCAAGTATAAGACGTACCTTTGACGTATACCAGGTTTCATTATCTCCTACCTTGTGATAGATGGAACGATCCATAAACTGAAACAGCTTCTCCTGACATTCTGCTTTTAAATTGTGAACCTCGTCAAGAAACAATACTCCGCCATTTGCCAGCTCGATGAGTCCGGCCTTGTTCTGGTCAGCGCCGGTAAAGGCTCCTTTCACATAGCCAAACAGATTTGCAGTCAGCAGTTCGGGATTGTTCGCATATTCACTGCAATTCACTGCCATGAATTTTCCATGCTCCGAAAGGAGTCCGTTATTTCCCGCATATTCGTATGCCAGACGGGCAATCAGACTTTTACCTGTTCCTGTGGGGCCGTAGAGCATAAGAGGAAGCCCATCAGGTGGATACGCAATGGTAGCTCTGCATTGCTTGATCAGTTCAGACAAACTTCCGTCGTGTCCTATGAGTTTTTCAAAATCCTGTGGTTCATCTCTGCATTGGGACATTAGAAATTCGACAGATTTATAGCTGTTGTTTGGAATCTGCATACCGTATTCCTGCTCCATAAATTCTCTGTCAAGGAAAAACGATGGACGTGCTCCGATTTTTATCACTTTCTTTTGTGTTGTTAAAGCATGAAGCAAGGATGCAGTTTCATTTCGACTTATATGAATCTGTTCACTGATGATAATGGCTGTATTGGCTTCAAACATCTGCTGCTCACAGTTTCTACGGATTATTGCTAGTATTTTATCTCTCATGCCATCACCCCTTTGATAGAATAGTAATTTCAAAAAAAATAAATGTCAAGATTAAAATTTACATCCACTCTGTGGCACAATTCTTGCTAGAATATTGGTGAGAGGAGGGATTGCTCTGGAACCAAAATTTATTTACACACAAAAGCTTTCACAGACACTTCAGCTTTCGCAGTCGATGAAGAATTCGCTCGATATACTTAAAATGAGTCAGCAGGATTTGCTGGACTATATAAAAACATTAACGGAGAATAACCCTGTAATTGAATATACACCATCGACTGATATGCACCTTCTGCTGCAGGATAGCATTGCTGCAGGAAAAACATTGAAAGAGGATTTGTATCTGCAGCTGCACACAACAAAACAAGATGCTGATGAGGATATTTGTAATTTTTTGATTGAATCACTGGATGAGCATGGATTTCTTAACAGTTCAGCTGCAGAATATGCAGAAATACTTGGAAAAGCACCTATTTGTATTCAAAAAAATATCCAAATTCTGCAAATGTTTGAACCTGCCGGTGTTGCCGCAAGGGATAGTATAGACAGCATCCGTCTGCAGTTGTTAAGAAACAAGAAATATACTGCTGAGAAAATATTCACTCAGTATGCAGAAGAGCTTATCCGTAAGGACTATAAAGCGATAGCAAAGGACTGTGGGCTGTCAATGGAAGCTGTAACACAGAGTCTGCTGGAAATACAAGGCTGCCAGCCGTATCCCTGCAGCTCCTATGCTGGAGAAAACAATGCAATCCTTCTGCCTGATTTTGAAATTCAGACACTGGGCGATGAAATAGAAATAATACCAAAGCAATTGGGACACTTTCAGATTCAGGATGAATTACAGGCTGTAAAGAACGATAAAGAGCTCCGTGCGTATTTTGATGAGGCTTATTATTTTATTGATCATTTAAGTAAACGTAATAAAACACTCTTAATCATGGTAAATGCACTGATTCATATACAGAGAAACCATTTTCTCTATATGGATGAACTGCAGCCGTGCACACTGCTGGATATCGCCAATAAGACAGGATTTCATGAATCCACCGTATCCAGAACATTGTCAAATAAGTATTATCTTTTTCAAAATGAAATTTATGCAGTAAAGGATCTTTTTGTTTCTGCAACTAGGGATGGAAGCAGCAAGGATTCCATTCTTAAGGCAATTCAGAAGTTTGTGGAGCAGGAGGATAAAGAAAATCCTTATCGTGATCAGGATCTGGTGGAGCTGCTGGAAGAAATCGATTTGTATGTGTCCAGAAGGGCGATTGCAAAATATCGTTCCATTCTGCACATCCCAGGATCAAAAGAGCGGAAAATAAGGTGAAGCCTATTACCAGATTACAAGGGGATTATTTTATCATATTGTCTGCACAGGCTGTTGTAAAACAGTAGCAGCAAATAGAAAGCTTATACAATAATGCAGGATTCAATACATGTTTCATCCGTTAATATAACATCCTTCCAATATTTTCATGAAATGCAATATCTTTATAGCGGATACTTTATGTATCAGAATTTCCTAAATGTCAAAGCTCTTGGTTTATTTATAGAAAAAGAGTCTATTCTTCTACGACTCTTTCTTACTTTAGGGTTTGAAAAAGGGAGAATTCAACTTCTATTGCTACATACAATCGTATTGAAGTCTCCCTGTTTTAAGTTTACTCATATTCGGAAACAACTTCTTCTAACGAATAAACTCTTTCATAGCTGTCATTTCTTATACCTTGTAACATCGACACCTGATAATAGAACATATTTCTGATGATCATACCATTCCACATAGGCTGCTGTCGTTTGAATATCCGCATTCAGCTTCGCATTATGTATGTCTGTGGAGGCAGAGGGAACTGTCTTTGAAAGCTGACGTATCGGGCAATCCTTACACGGTGTATCTTCCTCTCTGAAGACCTTATGACAAATTTCACCAGTCTTCAATTTCGGAAAGATTTCCATAAGACTCTGGTTAAAGTAAATCAGCTGATAGCTGTGCGGATCAATGACATATATGGAATTTCCAAGGTTGTTCAAAAGTGAAATCAACGTGTCGGTATACTTTTTCTGCTGCTCACGCTGCTGCTGATCTTTGAGGAAGGTGACGATTACCTCAAAAATTGTCCGAATATCCGTGCGCTGATTACGACTGAAGCTGTGCGTATGCCTGGTATTGGCAAGACCGATGAGGATATCGTGTTGATTGGAAACCGGCACACTCATGTGAACCAGCGCAAAAATAGCTAGCTTGTTCAGAATTTCCTTTGGAAATCTATCAAAACAGTCCTTCCCGCAATTTTCCAGAAACAGTATACGGTCATTGTCAGAATGAATGGTTTCCAGAAATTCCAATGCTGCTTTCTGCTCATCCAGCTGCAGCAATTCATACAGGCTCTTATCCTCTTCACTCCAGGAAAGCAGCGGCTGTATGCATTGGGTTTCCCTGTTGAAATCCATAACATAAAAATACTGCATGTCGTAATGGTGGGCGATAAGCTCCAGTACCGTCCGCATGGTTTGCGGATCCGTCTTCTCCCGACGATAGAGAATGCGGAAAATATACTCGCCGATATTTCCCTCAAAAGGCTTATTCAGCTGCATGTCGCCGATATTGTCGGAATCCGGCTTTTCCATGATTTGCTGACAGCGCTCCATCGTATCCTGATAAACCGTCCATCCGTTTTTTCCGTTCCGCTTACAATGATACATGGCAATATCCGCCTTATCATAAAGCTCTGTAAAGGTGGTGCCGTGCCGTGGATAAAATGAAATCCCCATGGAGACACTTGTTTTCACCATGTGACTTCCCGAGGTATAGGTATTCACAAGTGCTGACTGCAGGCGTTCAACTGCATGCATGAGAACCTCCTCGCTTTGTAAACGGGGAAAGAATGCAACGAACTCATCACCGCCCAGCCGTCCTATCAGCGTGTCACTTCGACAGAGCTTCTGAATTTTCTTCGCTGTTTCAGATAATACAGCATCGCCGTATAAATGACCGAAGGTATCGTTGACCTCCTTGAAATTATCAATATCCAGTGATACGCATGCGCTGATCGCTTCGGGATTCTGCCGCAGCAGCTCCTCGATATGTGTAATAATTCCTTTACGATTATAGGCGCCTGTCAGTGCATCGATGTGCACTTCTTTTTGAAGCTTTTCTTCCTTTTCTTTTTGTGCCTGAATATCTTTCAGGAAAACACGTGCGAAAATATCCGCACTGCTATCTTTTTTCAAAAGCTGAATGGATGCATTGATCCAGTGGTAACAGCCTTTTCGCTTCAGCCTGTATTCCACATTGCATGTATGTATGCCACGCATATACGCCAGATGCAGTGCCCTGCAATTCATTTTTTCGTAGACCTTTTTCTGAAAGTCCGGATGAATTTTCGGTAAAGCTGCCTGTAGAATTTCATCATACACGCCTTCCTCCGGCGGACTGCTCAATTTTTCCGCAGCTTCCTTATCTATCAGAATCATCCGGTTTTGTGTTACATTTATTTCGAAGACACTCAGGAATCCTGCATTCATGATTTCCTGCAGCTTCCGTTCATTTTGGTAGCTGCTTTCCAAGCGCTTCTGTTCACTGATATCCTTTGAAATACCGATTGCCTTAATGGCTCTTCCCGCTTCATCGAAAATGGTTGTACAGCGGATTTCCACCCATCGTTCCTCACCATTTCTGTTACGCATATGCAGCTGTCCGGAAACTTTTTTATAGCCTTCCTTCAGCTTGCTGTACATGACTTCGATCTCCCTGATGGAATCCTCAAATAGAATGCCCTGCGCAATAAGAGCATCCGGCACGCCTTCAATAACCCCTTCATTGGGAAATATTTCAGAAAATTGTCCCCGGACATTATCTATACGCTGTATGGTATGCTCCTTGATATCGTATTCCCACAATGCGGTGCGGGCCTGCTGTAAAGCAATCTCATAGCGCTCCTGGCTGATTTTCAGCTGGCGCTGCACCTCCATCAGCTCCCGTACATCCGTGGATACATTGATATAACCGATGGGATTGCCCAACGCATCCCTGAGATAGGAAATATCGACACGATTTATAATATCTCCGGGACCGCTTTGGATGGCACCCTTTTCATTACGCAGGAAGCGTTGGATACAGCAATCTTTTGTATGACAGTAGGGTGTATGAAAATTACTGCAGGGTTGATTCAACAGCTTCTCATAAGGAGGGGGAACAATCGCTCTCGCCGCAACATTGATATAGCGTACGATTTTGTCCATATCTGTGACGATGACAGGGTTTGGAAGAGAATCGAGAATATAGCGGTATTTATCCAGACTCTCCCAGAACTGATTCTGATCAGGCATGGGCGCCGCCTCCTTTCCCAGCTTTAATAAATCCGTATACATGTTTCTATCTAACTTCATTATAGCGGATAAACAGGGGCAGTTCAAACGATTATCGGTTTTCTTTATGTATTTTGAAAAATGGAAATGTTCACCTTTGTGAAGCCGCCTGCAAAGGAAAGGCAAAAGGTTTTCTTAACAATTTAAAAAAAGAGTTTCGTTTTAAAAAAGCAGTGCTATAATTAAACCATGCCGTTAAGGAAGGAGAGTATCATGGATCAAAAAGAAAATAAGGAAGAACAGTTCCAGGCAGTCATCGATGGAACGGAAAACATAAAGCCAAAAAAGAAAAAGGAAGAAAAGAAAGGTTTAAAATATGAGCTGCTGGACTTGGTGAAAACCTTCGTCATCTGCTTTGTATGCATCTTTCTGTTAACCAATTTTGTTGTCAAGCCGGTGCGTGTGGATGGCAGAAGCATGGACCCTACGCTGGAGGATGGAGAAATCGGCCTCATGAATGTGTTCAGTGCAAAGTTTCAGGATATTGAACGCTTTGATGTAGTCATAGTATACAATGAAGAAAAGAAGGAAAACTGGGTAAAGCGTGTCATCGGTCTGCCGGGTGATACGATTTATGCAAAGGATGATGTGGTCTATGTGAATGGCATGCCGATAGAGGAGCCTTATCTTGACAATGCTTATGCAAATCAGATTCGCAGGCATGGCAATAATTTTACAGAGGACTTTCCAAAGCGGACACTGAAGGATAATGAATATTTCCTGATGGGGGATAATCGTATCGTTTCTTATGATTCCCGTCGTGTCGGGCCATTCAAGCGGGAGGATATACGGGGAAAGGATGTCTATGTCCTGTTTCCGTTTAATAAAATAAAAATGGTACGCAATGGAGGAGCAGAATGAAAACTTCCGTATTTCGAACTGAGCTGCCATACAGCACAGAGTCTGTCTGGGCGGTTATGACAGATACAACGCAGTATGCATGGAGAAGTGACTTAAAATGTATAGAAACCGATAGTGATACGGTTTTTCGTGAAATCTATCCGAATGGTAATGGAACAGTATTTACAATAACAGAAAAAAAGCCGTTTACGCGATATGCTTTCCATATGGAAAACAAACGCTTCAGCGGTGAATGGACTGGTACTCTGGAGGAGCTTGCGCATGGAGGATGCCGTTTGATCCTGGAAGAGCGTATTGAGATACATAATCCGCTTATGCGCCTGGTGGCAGGCATGGCTTGGAATCTCAACAAGCTGCAGCAGACCTATGTGCAAGATCTAAAGAAAGAACTTGTCAGGCGTAATAATTGTAAGGAAGCATCTGCTTCGTTATAATGGTATCAGAAAATTATGAGGAGGAGCTTACATATGGAATATCAGATTATGGTTGATGGAATAGAAATTCAGTCAAATGAACAGGTGAATGAAAAGGAAGCCCGCGCGTATATCAGCTATATACGCAAGAATAATCCAAAGAAGGAGATATCATCCGTTGAGCTGAGCTTTGATGGTGAGGAAGTAGGATTGGGCTATCACCTGCAGCCGGAGGGCTTTGAAAAAATAAGACGCATTACCGGTTACCTGGTGGGGACAGTCGATCGCTTTAATAATGGAAAGCGCGCAGAGGAGCATGATCGCGTTAAGCATGCATAGGCAGCAGAGCGCTGCTTTTTTTTGTATGATATATTACATATAATAGAAATATCACGTAGTGGAAAAGTATAGTCTTAAAATATGTAAAATTAAGTTAATTTTAAGATTTAAAATGACAGTTTATGTGATTAGGTGTTATAATTATGCCGTAAGATTGCATATATTCATCTAGCCAATGAAATAAGGATATGTGACTTACGTAGCGAAATTTCTCTCTCCTCCTTTGAGAAGCAGAAATTCGATTCGGAGTGTTCGTAGGAGAACTATGAGCACTCTTTCATTAAAATAAGGAAAAACGACAAAACGGTGCGCATAGATTATATACAATGATACAAGTACGTTGGAGGTTTAAATATGGATGATAAAAGAAGAACAGCCGGAAATGATGAAGATATTGATTTATCCGGTATGATCAATGAATACAGTCAGGATAATGAATTGAGAAAGAAGATTGAGGAGCTGAAAAAACAGAAGGAAGAGGAGAAAAGGATCTATGCTTCCAAGCAGGAGTCCTCAGCAGCAGGCAGCAGCATTTTTGACAGTATCAGCGAAACTGGTACCTTTAAACGGCCGGAAGCGGTAAAGCAGGGTGGGATTCCGGATATCCGTGTGGATGACACACAGCTTGATCAGACGAGGGTAGGCTTTGATGACGATCCTGCCTATGATAAAACACTGGTTATCATGAATAACAGAAACAAGGCATCTTCCGCAGATCAGACACAGATTTTCGGTGAAGACCGTACTGCTGTGTTCCACACAATGGACGCACAGGAATATGATGACAGTGATGTGGAGGAAGAGGATGCAGAGGAAGAAATTTATGAAGAGGATGACGATGATAATCTGCTGGCCCGCATAAAAGAGAAAAAACAGCGCAAAGAGGAAGCAAAACGCAAGCTGGAACAGGATGACGATGAGGAAGAAGATGAAGACGATCCTGGGAAAAGTGCGAAAATGAATAAAATCATCACCTACGTAATTATCGGTATCGTGGGAATCTGTATCATTGCCGGCGCATTTTTCGGTGTGAAATATGCCTTGTCAAATTTTCTTGGCGGAAGTGATGATAAGGAAAAGACAACGGATAAAAGCGGTACTGGTTCAAAGGATAAGGAACAGAACGAAGGCAATAAGCAAACGAATACCAATCCGGGTGATGACGAGGATGAAGAGAAAAAGAATGAAATCAAGACCAATCAGGCAGAAGCGGCTCAGCTGCAGAAACAGCTGGATCAGTATGAATCTCAGCTGAAGGATGTGGAAAAAGATCTGGCGGCTGCAAAAAAAGATAAAGATGCTGCTCAGAGTGATTTGGATTCGTATAAGAGTCTGTATAATCAGGCTATACAGCTGACCTCACAGGCACAGGAGGTAAAGTCTGCATTGGATAAGGTAAACGAAAAACAGACAGCTTTGGACAATGAAACAGATCCTGAGAAGAAAACAGCCCTGCAGAATGAGCTTTCTGTTTTAAATGAACAGTATCAGGCGCTGCTATCTAAATACGGTGCTGCAAGCTATAATGAGCTGTATACCAAAAGTCAGCAGGCAAACAATGATTACAATACCAAGGCACAGGCTGCTGAACAGAAAAAAAGTGCTGCGGAAAGCAGTATCAGCTCACTGGAAAACAGAAAATTAGAGCTGGAATCTAAAATAGCTGATACGACTACAAAACTGAATGAATACAATTAACCGGCGGAATAAGCCGGTTTTCTCTACCAGTTTTGTAAGGTAGTCATTATTAAATTGTCATTTTTTTGCCGCAATGCTATAATAGGTTTACTTTGTTTAGGAATGGAGGGAAACAGATGGAGAGAATTTCCGCTTTTCTGCACCGTAAACTTGATAACTTCACACTGGATGAATATATTATTATGTTCGTTGTGTGTTCCATATTCCTGCCGTTTGAATTCCCATTGCTGGCGATTGCCGGTGTACTTCTTTACCTGTGTGCAACAGGAAGGATGAAGGGAATCATTCAGGCAGTGCCAAAATCAGGATTTATGATAGTATTCTGCTTACTGACCTCTGCAATTGCATTTATCAGCGGTAATCTGCTGGGCGGTGTCTGCGGTATCGGAATCCTGCTGCTGATGCTGTTTATATTTTATTTCCGCACTGTTATCAATAAGCGCTTATTCGAGTTGCTGATGGACGCCTGCTGTATCATTTCCCTTTTCTGTTTTGGCTGGGCGATGATGGAATATTGCAGAATCATAGACCGTTTAAATTACAGCTTTCTTCAGCTGAAGGTGGAAAACAGTCCGAAGGACCGTATCAATTCAACCTTTTTCAATGCAAATTATTATGCGATGATGATTGAATTTATTGTATTGATCTGTGTTTATAAAATGATGCAGGTGAAGACTCTGCGCCGTATTGTATTTTACGTTGTTACCATCGTATGCAACCTGTTCGCCCTATATCTGAGCGGCTCCAGAACAGCATGGATTCCCTTCGTGGTGACCATTCCGTTTATGTTTTTGATCAATAAGCGGTTTATCTATTTCACCACATCCATGGCGGGAATTGGCGGTGCCGGTCTGCTGTTGCTGCTGGAACCAAAGCTGATGCAGCGGGCAACGATTTTTCAGGATTTCGCAAAACGCAGTAATATATGGGAAACGGCAATCAAGGGTATCCAGGCGCATCCGCTGCTTGGAGAGGGACCGCTGACCTACTTCCATATATATAAGCAGTATCACGGACATCCAACCCAGCATGCGCACAGCATCTATCTGGATCCGATTTTAAGCCATGGTATTATCGGTGTCATTCTGGCAGGTATCTACTTTGCAGGTAATCTGAAAGAAGTATATTTATTGTTAAAGCGAAGAATTGACTTACGACTGTTTTCTTTAATATCTGCATTCATACTTACCATACTGATTCACGGTATTCTGGATTACACGGTTTACTGGGTACAAACCGGTCTGATGTTTTTGATAGTTTTATCTGCATCCAGTATGTATTTTCACAAGGAACAGCCATATGATATACACGAGGAACATTGATTCCTCTTTTTTATATCCATCATTTGTTTGGGCTCGCTTTCCATTTAATTATTAAACGAATTTTCCATCTTTTCTTATATGGCTATTCTGAATTTCCGGCATTAAGTTTGAAACCCATTATTTCTAAGTAGGAATAGTGAAAAGAGATGGCAAAGGTATTTGACTTTAAATATCTGTATGACATCTCTAATGTTTATACATACTTATTTTATAAATTATAAGATACAGCAAATGATGGAATGGACACATTCTTTATTCGTATAACGGATATATCCGGTTGTGATTAGAGCCGAGCGATACAATAAGCTTCTTATCTGTCATTTCTTTCAGTATCTGCCGTGCCCGAGCCTCATTTATATGGAATGTATTGGCAATTTATCACTGATTATCGACATTTATCGTCGATTTCTATATATATCGCAGATTACCGCTATGTATCGCTGATAATAGACAATTTATCGCTGATTTTATGATGCTAATCGTTAATTTATTTAATATAAAATCAATAATTTCACCAGTACCTAACGATTAACAGTAGGCATAAAGACACTATGTATTTTAAAACGACACTATCAATACTCTGCTTAACACTATTCTACATTTTTCCATATCTATCCATCTCGTTTTCATTTACAACCATGCAGGATTGCGTTATTTTTAATATAGAGAAGTAGGTGTTGGATATGAAAATGATAATACGTGCGGATGATTTTGGATTTAGTGAAGCTGTAAACTACGGTATTTTGAAGGCATTCCAGGGAGGTCTTGTGAAAAACATCGGGCTGATGAGCAATATGCCTTATGCGAAACAAGCCTTCGATATGATCAGAGAAGAAATTGTCACGTTAGGACTTCATGTCAATCTGATTCTGGGAAGCCCCTGTGCCAGACCGGAACAGATTCCCTCACTTTTGAATATGGATGGGAAGTTCCTATCCTCCCGCGTCAGAAGAAGAGAAATGGAAGAGGGAATAGATAACTTCGTATATGAGGATACCGTTGTGGAAGTGAAAGCACAGGTGGAACAGTTTTTGTCCATCTGCGGCAGATTACCTGATTATATAGATGCTCATGCGGTATGCACAGGGACAACAGAAAAAGCCATCTGCGATATTGCGGATGCTTATGGAATCGATATAAAAGGACATATTGAGGATACCCGCTGGCAGGGGATACAGACAGATTACACCAACACAGAGTTTTATAAGCAGAAGCTGCCCTTTGTGCAATTTTTTAAATCCTATCTGAACTACAGTGACCGTATCAGTTTGATTGTCTTTCATCCGGGCTATCTGGATTATGATGTGATCCGTACATCATCGCTGACTGTAAACCGCTGTCTGGATACTGCCTTACTTTGTGATGCTGAAGTTAAAGAATATCTGAAACAACATACATTGTTGTCATTTAAGGAGCTGTAGGTAACATGGAAGACAATTTGCGTAAGCTTGTGAAAGAGAATACGATACATGAAAAGTATAAGCTGAACAATGCTTCTCAGCTGGGGACACAGCTGGGACTCAGCAGAAACTGGATATCACAGTATCTGAATGAATACTATAATGATGGAACATTTATCAAAATAAATACCCGTCCGGTTGTGTTTCTTGACCGGGAGGCACTTGAAGAAAAATATTCCATACGGGTGGATAAGAACCTGCTGACCTCTTTTGATGAGCTAAGATCAATCATTCAGGGACAGAATACATCCGATTTTGAAAAACTGATCGGTCAGAAGGGCTCTCTGCGTGATGTTGTGGACAAATGCAAAGCCAGTATATCCTATCCGCCGCACGGACTTCCGACACTGCTGTATGGACCAACCGGAACAGGAAAAAGCAGCATTGCGGCAATGATGTACGAATATGGTATCAATCATAAAATCCTCAAGGACAACGCTGCCTTTCTTCATGTAAACTGCAGCGAATATGCAAACAATCCGGAGCTGATAACCGCAAACCTGTTTGGTTATAAGAAGGGAGCCTTTACCGGTGCGGAATGTGATAATGTAGGGATGATCAAGGCTGCGGAGGGTGGTGTCCTGTTTCTGGATGAGGTTCACTGTCTGCGTCCGGAATGTCAGGAAAAGCTGTTCCTGTTTATGGATAACGGCAATTACCGCATGCTGGGAGACAACGAGCATCAGTATCACAGTACAGTGCTTCTGGTATTTGCGACAACCGAGGATCCGGAAACGGTGCTGTTAAAAACGCTGCTGCGAAGGATTCCCGTACGTATAGAAATACCGTCGCTGGAGGACCGCGGCATCAAAGAAAAGACCTCAATCCTTGTTGAGGCACTGGATATCGAAGCGAAGAAAATGCGCAGGAATATCACTATCAGCAATACTGCCTTCAATGCACTATTGAATGCCAGATATACAGGGAATGTCGGTGAACTGTTCAATGTTGTACAGGCAACGTGTATGAATTCACTGTTTCACAACAAAAAAGAAGGAGTACTGGAGATTCATACGCTGAACCTGCCGGGTAAGATTATTTCTAATCATCACATTGATCGAAACAGCATTTTATTTGACAGGCATCAGATGCTTTCACTGGATCAGCTGAAGCAGCATGCATCCGACAGTCTGCCGCAGACCACATTGTTTGCGACACTGCTCGGACACCTCAGGGATCTACAGAATAACCGTATTCTGATGCCGAAGTTTATCGAGAAATGCACCGTGGATGTGGAGCATTATTTTAATTCGGTTCTTTTTGATAATCGGAATATCAAAGACCCGACGAATACGTATATTATGAAGTCACTGAAGGCTATTGTGGAAATGATTTCGGAAAAATACGGGTATTCCTTTCAGACGAACGAGATATATTCCATGTCCCTTATGATCCGTGACTGTATGCAGTCCTATAGAGAGATGGAGGAATATTTTGATACCTTTTCTGAGGAATGTGATAATTTTACCGGCATCATAGAAAAGAAATTCATGCGGGAATATGCCATTGTCTCGGAAATCAGTGAGGTGCTGAAGCTGCATCTTGACATTGAACTGCGCCCTTTTATTGCGGCGATTTTCACCTTAATCATGCATATGTATCACCGCAGCAAAGACATCAATAAACGCATCGGCATCATTCTGGCACATGGCTATGCGACTGCCTCCTCCATAGCGAATGCAGTAAATCAGATGCTGGATCAGTATGTGTATGATGCCATTGATATGCCGCTGGATACGACTACGGAAACCATCGTGAAAAAGCTGAATGATTTTCTGAGAAAGCGGGGAGAATATCGCGATCTCGTATTGCTGGTTGATATGGGCAGTCTAAAGGAGATACACAGGGGAGTTTCGGATATATCGCGGGCAAATGTCGCCATTGCCAGTGATGTCAGTACAAGGATGGCACTGCAGATTGGAGACGCACTCCGTAAGGATGTACCTTTGAAGAAAATTTTTGAGGCATACCGGGAAACGTGTGACATGCATGTAGAGATTTTGGAAAGCAAGGTACGGGAAAAAGCAATTTTATGTTCCTGTGCCACCGGTATCGGAACTGCGGAAAAGCTGAAAACGATACTGGAGGATTCCCTTCCGAAAAATCTTCCTGTACGTGTGCTTACCTATGATTATTCAACATTGCTGGAGAACCGCATGGAGGATGATTTCTTTGACCGCTATGAGGTCGTATGCATTGTCGGTACACTTAATCCCAACATTGACAACATAAAATTCATACCGGTGGAAGAGCTGATTATGAACAATTCGTTTGATGTTTTAACGATTCATTTCAAAGACCTGCTCAATGAGGAAGCAATGGAGCAGTTTCGAAGAAATATCCTGAAAAATTTTTCCCTGTCTAATATCATCGGAAATCTGACCATCCTGAATCCGGATAAGCTGCTCCGGCATGTCGCAGATGCGATTGACCGACTGCAGAAGGAAATGAACAGGATGTTCAGCTATAATATGTGCTTTGGTCTTTATGTGCATGTCTGCTGTCTGATTGAACGTCTGGTAACCCGTGAGGGGGCTGAGGATTATGTGAAAAGCTATGCGGAATGCAGTCGTGAAATGCAGGAGTTTATTCTTTGTATAAAAGCCGCATTTGAAAAAGTGGAAAAGTATTATAGTGTTTCCATCCCGATTGAGGAAATTGAGTATATCTGTATCTATATTCGAAACATGCAGTAGGCGCCAGGGGTAATCGTCCCGATAATTCCATCCGTTTTCATTGATTCCTACATGGGCGATTACTGATAACTCCTAGTGTTAAGTTTTAAAATATAGTGTCCTTAATTGTTGAAAAAGCCTGTAAACAAAGGTTTTTGAAAGATTGGCATGGGAATTGCTGGAGGAATGGTGAAGCAGAACAGACGCAGAACTCATCATGCGTCGGATTCTGACATGCGAAGGAGGAAATGTAATGAGTATTGTATTGGGCAGAGTGGATTACCGCCTGCTGCATGGTATTGTGGCAACCATGTGGGCACCGCAGTCCGGCGCTCAGCGGGTGATGGTGATCGATGACCGTACGGCAAATGATCCGATCATCAAGGAAAGCATGCGACTTGGAAAGCCTGCCGGCATGGCATGCTCGATCATCACTGAGGAAACAGCCATGAAGAATTTCAAGGCAGGGAAGTATGATGATCACAAGGTATTTGTGGTATGCGAAGATCCGGGGGTGTTTCTAAGACTTCAGGAAGCCGGACAGAAGATTCCGAGAATCGTCATCGGTATTACCCGTGATCGCGATAGCGGAACGAAGGTCAGCTCCAGAGCTTCTGTGAAGGATGAGGAAAAGCCAATTTATAAGAAGCTGATGGAAAACGGATGCGAAGTGGATGTGCAGTTCACAACAACGGATAAAGCTGTAAAGCTGTCACACGCAATGGAATTGTAGGAGGAGAAAAAGGATGGAATTATCAATACTACAGATTGTCTTTATCACACTGATTGCGTATCTGAAAATGACAGATACCGTAACAACACAGCTGTTTGCATTCAATACGATTATCTGCGGCTGGCTCACCGGTCTGGTTGTGGGAGATCCGACAACAGGGTTGAGCATCGGAGCTACCATGCAGCTGATGTCTATGGGGGTCGTGGCAGTAGGCGGATCCTCCATGCCGGATTATCCGATTGCGGCCATCATCGCGACAACGATTGCGGTTACAACAGGAAAAGGCATGGAGGCAGGTCTTGCCATCGGTCTTCCGGTTGCCATGCTTGGGGTAAACTTTGACGTTATTTACAAAATTTTCAACGGCTTCCTGATGAGAAAGGAAACATCTCTTATCGAAGAAGGTAAGTTCCAGTCAGCACTGAATATGATTAAAATTTCACCGGTCTTCTATGGTCTGTGCTCCGCTGTTCCGGTTCTGGTTTGTATTGTCGCAGGACCTACAGTTGTCAATGCGATACTGGATTTCATGCCTGCCTGGTTTACCACCGGCTTAACGATCGCCGGCGGTGTTCTTCCCGGTGTCGGTATGGCGATGCTGTTAATGTATATGCCGCTGGGAAAATACTGGTCCTTCCTGCTGGTCGGCTTTGTGTTGGCAGCTTATCTGAAGGTACCGGTGCTTGGTATTGCGGCAATCGGACTTGCAGGGGCATATGAAATTTACAAAAATCAGATGAAGGCGGGAACTGCAGCTGCAGGTGCTGTCGCAGGAGGATTGGAAGATGAGTAAGGAAAAGGTTTTAACAAAAAAGGATTTGCGTAAGGCAGCATGGAGATGGCTGATTGGTATTTCCACATTCAACTATGAAACACAGCTGGCACCTTCTACATTGTTTTCCGTATATCCATGCTTACGGAAGATGTATCCGGATGATGAGGATTTGAAGAAATCCTGTCTGAATTATATGCGTTACTACAACACCATGCCGTGGATTTCACCGTTTGTGATCGGTGCAGCTCTGGGTATTGAGGATGAAGGCGGTATTTCCTCACTGGATGCAGTCAACGACTTCAAGGTTGGTCTGATGGGACCGCTGGCCGGTATCGGCGATACCATTGGCTGGGCAATGATACCTACAATTTTCGGATCCATTGCGGCAAGCATGGGGATGGAGGGAAATCCACTGGGAATCTTCCTATGGGCGGCATTTACCTTTGTGTTCCTGGTAGTCCGTATTCTTCAGTATGAGTGGGGATACGGTATGGGTGTCAATGTTATTACCAAGTTCGGTAAACAGATAACGGTCTTTACCGAGGCCTGTTCCGTTCTCGGTCTGACCGTGGTCGGCTCTCTGGTTGCGACCGTCGTAAAGCTCAGCACCGGTTTGCAGTTTAAAAACGGAGATGTCGTCATGAAGGTTCAGGAGCTGATTGACGGTGTTATGCCGGCACTTTTACCGGTAGCTGCTGTAGGAATTATATATTACTTCATGAAGGTGAAGAAGGTGAAAATGACCTGGATGATTCTGTTCATCATCGTGGCATCCATGATCGGAGCTGCCACCGGCATCTTCACAGCCTAGAAAGAAGGGACTGATATTGAAGGCTGCGACCTGTGTCGCTGATATCACACCAAAATGTGCCGTTCATTTATGCGGTTATGTCGGAGAAGCCAGAAAATATACTGCAAAGGGGATTCATGATCAACCCCTTGCGGTTTCTCTGTTGCTGGAAATTGACGGTGTCCGACTACTCTTTATCAGTATTGATGTCATCACATTGGGTGGAGAAAAAGCGGCAGTTATAAAAGATAAGATACAAAAAATACTCACAATTGAAAATGATCATATCATTATCAGTGCAATTCATACCCATTCCGGCGCAAACGGACTGGATGATATGACAATGTTCGGCACACCGGATAATCCGGAATACTTTGCATATGTCTGTGAGCAAATTACTGATAGTATCCAGCATCTGGAACAGCAGCTGTGTGAGGTGCAGGCATACATTACGACAGGAAAGGTACACGGATACTACAGTAAACGGACGGATAAACATCTGCCCTTTGAAGACCATGCGGCCATCATTACATTCATACATGGAGATACGGTTGTCGCTGCCATGTGCAATTTCAACTGCCATGCGACCGTTCTGGGTGTGGAGAATATGCTTGTGAGTTCAGATCTTGTGGGAAAGGTGCGCTCCCTGATGAAAGAGGATCTGGGCGTTACCCCTTATACCTTTACCGGCGCCAGCGGAGACATCAGTAACCGTCAGTACCGGCAGGGAAATGACTTTGCGGAGCTGGACCGTGTGGGAAGCGGTATTGCAGAAATTCTGCGCAATATGGGGACATATGAAAAGCTGGGGCTGCATCATGTGCAGACAGTAAGCTATGATCACACTGTCTCCTATGATAACACATGGTATTTTAAAGAGTATCAAAAGGGTATACGGGATGCAGAAGAGGTATTATCGCGTAAGAATATTTCACTGGATGAATGGAAGCTTGCCACCTCGGAAAAAACACTGCTGGAAAAGAAGCTGCAATGTGAGAAAGTGGAATTTCATGTGCGTGGAGTTGTTCTCCATCTTGGTGATCTTACGATCGTCACCTTTCCCGGAGAGCTGGCGTCCACCTTTGGCTTTCAGCTGAGAAGAAAATGTAAAACAAAGCATTTTCTGTTGATTGGCTATGCGAATGATTATCAGGGATACTTTATGGAAGCACAGGAATATGGAAAAACATACGAAACAAAAGCAAGCAATACACCGGTTGGGGAAAGTGAACGGATTGCTGGCGAGATAGGAGATTTATTATGAGAAGGTTTATTTTTGCATCACATCATTATCTGGCATACGGACTAAAGGATACCGTGGATTTTCTTACGAATAAGGCAAAGACGATCTACGATATCAATGCATATGCAGAGGATAAGGAACAGAATCTGGAAAGCAGGGTAAAGGAGCTGTTTGATACATTTGATCCTCAGGATGAGGTCATTGTGTTAACGGATTTGCTGGGGGGAAGTGTGTATCAGAAATTTTATCCCTATATCAGTGAGCGGGTGCATGTTTTATGCGGGATGAATCTGCCCATGGCGATGAGCATGGTTCTGGCGCAGGAGGATGTGCCGTTTAGTGAAAAGCGTATAAGCGAGATACTTGAGGAATGCAAAAACCAGATCGTTTATGTAAATACCTTACGTTGTGCTTCCACTATGGATGGTGATGATGAATAGCATCCGGCGGCTCTGAGGTTCTGCTTCAGAGTCTTTATTTCCGTTATGGCATTTGTTCAAAAGGACGGTAAACGGTGAAAGGCTTCAGAAAGGAGGTTTGTTATGAAGGTAATGGATGTTATACAACTGCTGGAGAAGGAAGGAACATGGATAAGATCTGATTTTAAAACACGGGATCACCTGCTGCATGGAAGCGAAGATGCACAGATTCATACCGTTGGCGTGTGCTGGGTGGCGACCACGCAGGCGATTCAGGAAGCCGCAAGGCATAAGGCGGATATGATCATTACGCATGAAAACCCGTTTTATCAATGCTCAACGCAAATACATACGGCTGCATATGAAGCGGCAAAAAGCAAGCGCAGGCTGCTGGATCAGTACGGGATCAGTGTATACCGCTGTCATGATGTATGGGACTGTATCCGTACCTACGGTGTTGCGGATCAGTGGGCGGCCCTGCTTGGCTTCCCGTTTGAACAGCGTCCACAGGCTTCCTATTATAAGGCTGCGGATATTCCTGAAATGCGTCTGGAGGATCTGGCAAGGCATACCTGCCGTGTATTGCATGGTGATCATGAGGATGGTGTATATGTATTCGGGAATACGGATATGCATATAAGGCGTATTGCCATCGGAACAGGTGCTGCCACCGATTTGTATGAATTGCTGCCGCTTCACCCGGATGCGGTCATTGTCAGCGATGATGGGATTACAAGCTATGATGCGGCGCAGTATGCACTGGATCATGGTATTGGAATGGTAGTTGTTAACCATGCGGCAGTGGAGCGCGCCGGACTGAAAGCCATGGTGCCCTGGCTGCAGGAGCGCATGAAGGATGCGGAAGCTGTCTGGTTACATGACGGTTTTCATATTCATTATTATATGAATAAGGTTGGGTGTTGACCAGATGGAAGCGAACAGGATCACGATACCGAATTTTCGCAGAGTAGCGGGAAAAACAGCGGATGGCAGAAACATCAGGAATCACATGCTGTATCGAAGCGGTGCTCCAATACCGATCACGGTGCAGGATATAAACGGAATGAGAGAATGCGGTATTCGTCATATCGTTGACCTGCGAAGTGATGAGGAGTGCTGTGCCCATGCCTATCAGCTTAGCGATGCGTTTGTATCACATCATATGTCTGCGTTAAAGACAAGGGACGGACTGGAGAATTTTTATTTTTTTATGCTGATTGATAAAAACTCAACTGTCGAGGATATAAAAAGGGCAGCTTCCTTTATACATGAAGGATATCGGATTCTGCCGTTTCACAATCCTGCATTGGCACTTCTGCTAAATCTGATGGAAACGGATGATGGAGCTGTTTTGCTTCATTGCAGCTCCGGCAAGGACCGTACCGGTGTACTCGCGGCACTTCTTCAGAAAATGCTTGGTGTAAAAGAGGATGTGATTATGCAGGAATATCTGTTGAGTAATGCGTATATTCTACCGGATACTCTGCGTCATGCGAAAGAGCTTGGATTTCAGGGAGATACCAGAGATATGCTGGTGCATTGCTGCAGTGTACATGAATCGCTGTTGCGCTCCTCCTTTGATGAGGTGGAAAAGCGGTATCCGGGCTGGGAGGAATTTTTTGAAGCTGAATACGGTATGAGTGAGAAAAGAATCAGGAATTTAAAAAAGCGTTATTTGGAACCATAAACATAGAAAAGGAGTGATTTTATGCTGATACAAACGGTAATTGATCATATAAAAGAGTATCATAAAGGAGTATTTGAAGGGAAGCAGATTGATGAGCAGACAACAAGGGATAAGGTTCTGTATGGAAACCCTCATCAGGAATGTACAGGCATCATCACCACCTGCTGGGCAAGTGTGGATGTCATAAGAGAAGCGGCAAAGCGCGGCGCAAATCTAATCATTGCACATGAAGCCTTGTTTTGGAATCACGGAGATCATACAGACTGGCTGCAGGAAGAGAACAACCAGTCCTTTCTCGCAAAGAAGAAGCTGCTCGATGAGGCGGGAATCGTTGTCTGGAGAGATCATGACTATATTCATTCCGGCATACCGATGGAAGATGGCAGCTATACTGATGGTATTTTTTATGGTGTGGCGGATAAACTGGGCTGGACGCAATATATTACAAAGGATATTCATCATCCATTGCATTTCACAATACCAAAAACAACAGTCAAAGAGCTTGCGGATTTTCTGATTCAGAAACTGCAGCTAAACGGTGTAAAAATCATAGGAAACAAGAACAGCACAGTAGAAAAAATAAGGATTCCCTTTCATATACTGGGAGATGCCAGAGATTCCATTCAGGAAGCTGATCAGGAAAATATCAACTGTTATCTCACCATGGAAGTAGTGGATTTTACACTGGCGGAATACATTCGTGACAGCAGTATGCTGGGCATGGATAAAGCGATTATCGGTATGGGACACTTTAATCTGGAGGAACCGGGTATGGAATATATGATAACGTATCTGCCAACCGCTATCAAAGCAGATATCCCGTGTGCATACATCCAGTCCGGGGATATGTACGATTACAGAACACGATAGCACAGAAAGCACATACAGAAGCTGCATAAATAAAAAACGAATAAGGTAGGGATGCCGGTTTTTTCCCGATTGCGGGTAAACATAAAACAGGGAGACTTCAACACGATTGTATTATCAAAAAAAGTTGAAATCTCCCTTTTGCAAACATCCTAAAGTAAGAAAGAAACAGGTAGAGGAGCTTATCCGTTTTTGTATGTAAATATTGAAACACTACGTGGTCTATTCCCTGGCAGATGCGATTGCTGTCACGATTAAGATGAAGCTTTCTTGTGTGTAATTGCGCCATTCACCACCATGGGAGTAATAACAAAACATACTATCTTTTTTCCAATCCTGTTCCCTTCCATCTGAGAAAAGGTCTTTTCTGATAAACCACAAAACGAAAGGAAACAGCCCTTCTATTCCTCACTGCTTATCTTCATGCCAAAGCGCTTCCGGTATTCCAGAGGGGGATAGCCGACTCTTTTTAGAAACAGCTTTGCAAAATGAGTCGTATTGTCATATCCCACCTGAGAGGAAATGGAAATCAGGGAATCACTCGTATTGATCAGCATCCATTTCGCTTCACTGATTCGCCGGTCAATCACATAATTGATTGGTGAGATTCCATAGGTTTCTTTGAATTTATGGGAAATATAATCACTGCTGATGTGAAAATGCTCTGTCAGTTCCTTTAACGTGATATCGGAAGCATAGTTTTCATTTATATAGAATAAGATATCCTGAGCAAATGTTGACTTCTTTTTCTTCCTGTCCGTAACTGCATTTTGAAAGATATGAAAGTAAATATGTGCCAGAGCGTTTGCCAAAGCGTTACAAATTGCCGCAGAGGACTGTGTTTTCTGTTGCGAAAACATTTCCAGTGTTTCAAAGATATCCGCAATGATTTTTTTATGTTCTCCGGCATGTGCATACGGCTTTTTATCCAGTGATAAGAAACAGTCCGCAGCTTTTGCATTTGCCATTGTAAAATCGGTAATGGCGCACGTCCAGCAGGAAATCGGATCCTCATAATCGGATGTAATGGAATGGATACAGCCCTTATTCACAATCAGCAGATCGCCTTCGGAAACATGAAAAATCTCGTTGTTAATCTGGTAGCTTGCTTTTCCCTGTGAAAAATATATCAGCTCGGTTTCCTGTTTATGTACATGGTAGGGATAGGACCAGTGTGCATCATTGAAGCTATGGGACAATCTGGATATGATCGGCTCCTTCGTAAAGACTGGGGTGGATTGTTTTTTTTTCGTTCAAAATATCAGATAAGAACATAGGACACCTCCAAATTTAGCAATATAATTTTTTGAAAAAGCAGGATAGTTACCTGTATTACCCTTTTATTATAGAAAAATGAATGAAAACAAGCAAGATAATTTTTGATTTCAACGGAATAGACAGTTTCTTTTTTTTCCTACAATTCCTATAATTTCTATATAAAGGAAAGGATAAGGATATGTCAAAAATCAAGAGGAATGGAACAAAGCCGCAAGTATTGTCTGCCAGAGAAGCAGTGGAGTATATTGCGGATCAGGATACGGTGGCAGTTTCCGGTGCAGGCGGTGGAATCGTTGATCCCTATGCACTGATCAATGCCCTGCATGAGCGGTATGTGGAAACTGGCTGTCCGAAAAATTTAACGCTGTGGCATTCTACCGGATTGGGGGATCGAAATGACCGCGGCATGTCACCACTCGCCCTGGAAGGTCTCGTGAAGCGTGTGATCGGAGGACATTGGGGACAGTCACCAAGACTTGCGGAAATGGCAAGTGAGAACAAGATTGAAGCGTATAATTTTCCACAGGGCATCATGGCACAGCTGGCAAGAACCGCTGCGGCAGGACAGCCGGGAATTCTCAGCCATGTGGGTCTTGGGACATTTATCGATCCCCGAGTAAGTGGCGGTAAGCTGAATGAAGTAACGCAGGAAGACCTAATCAAGGTTATGAACGTAGATGGAAAGGAATGGCTGTATTATCCGGTTGTTCCGTTGGATGTTTGCCTAATACGTGCAACGACTGCGGATACAGAAGGCTATGCATCCATGGAGGAGGAAATTACCTATATCGATGTTCTCCAGCTTGCCCAGGCGGTTCACAATAACGGAGGAACGGTTATCCTGCAGGTAAAACGGCTGGTAAAAGCAGGTACCCTGCATCCGAAAAGCGTAAAAATTCCAGGCTTCCTGGTGGATGCAATCGTTGTGGAGGAGAAGCAGGAACAGTTATATAACGGTTCTGACAGGTTCTTTTCGGGAGATTATATCGCCGATGACAGTGCGGTGACGATGCTGCCGCTTGATCAGCGAAAGGTTGTCGCAAGAAGAGCACTGATGGAGGTTCGTCCGGGATATGTTGGAAATGTCGGTGTCGGAATTGCGGATGGAATCGGAAATGTTGCACGTGAAGAGGGTGTTCAGGATGCCTTTACGTTAACCGTGGAAACCGGGCCGGTCGGTGGTGCTACGGCACAGGGAATCTTCTTTGGCGCAACAGTCAATGCAAGAGCGGTGATGGATATGCCTGCACAGTTTGACTTCTATGACGGCGGTGGTCTGGATGTGGCATTCCTGTCCTTTGCCGAACTGGATGAGAACGGGGATGTGAATGTTCATCATTTCAATGGCAAAATTATGGGAACCGGCGGCTTTGTCAATATTGTTGCAGGAAGTAAAAAAGTGGTACTGTGCGGAACCCTGCGTGCCGGTAAGCTGTTAACAGAAATCAGAGATGGAAAAATAACAATACAGCAGGAAGGCAGGTTTGAAAAGCTGATAAAGAATGTCAGCTCCGTGACCTTCTCTGCGAAACAGGCGGAAAAGCAGAAACAGGAAGTTATCTACATTACAGAACGAGCTGTGTTCAAGCTGATGAACGGTAAGGTGGTTCTTACAGAAATCGCTCCGGGAATTGATGTACAGAAGGATGTCATCGATCAGATGGGCTTTGTACCTGAGATTGCAGAGGATCTGAAGGAAATGGATGCACGTATTTTCAGGGAAGAAAAAATGAATATCTATAACGAATTTATCAATCAGTAAATATGAATGGGCTGTGCACAAGTCATATGAGGTCATAGTCGGGTTCTATGCCTGGTATGCATAGGATGGAGTCAGTTTTTGATTACATAACAAATTACAAAGGAGAAAAAACATGGCAGAAAAAAAAGAAATCACAAAAGTGGATATCCCTTTAAAAATAGGGGACAGCGCAGTATTTGAAAAAACGATTACGGAAACAGATGTCGTACTGTTCGGTGGCTTGACGGGCGATTACAGTCAGATGCATTTCAATGAGGAATACATGAAGAAAACAATGTACGGCACTAGAATCGCACACGGTATCTTAACATTTGCAATCGGATGTACAGCATCCACAAAAATTCAGGAACAGGTAAAATCACCGGTTCCTTCCGCATCCTACGGATACGATAAGCTGCGTTTTATCAATCCGGTATATTTCGGAGATACGCTGACCTGCAGATATACCGTTGACAGAATCGAAGAAGAAACAAATAAAACGTATTCAAAATTGGAAATCTTTAACCAAAAGGGAGAAATCGTTGTCTTTGCCATCCATATTCTGAAGTTCTTCCCTTTGGAAGAAAAGTAAACCGGGAGGCGGAATATGAAAATAGTAATGTTAGGTGCCGGTGCTTTGGGTAGTACGATTGGCGGAACTCTGGCGATTGGCGGAAACGATGTCCATTTCGTTGATATGTGGCAGGAGCATGTGGATCTGATCAACAAAGACGGTCTGCATATGACAAATGAAAAAGAAGACTGGTATGTCAGGGTGGACGCAAGAACAACTGCCGATACGATCGGTGAGGCGGATCTGGTCATTGTCCTTGTGAAATCCTTTGCGACAAAGCAGGCAGTGGAGCAGTTAAAGCAGACGAATGTTATCGGAAAAAACACCCTGGTCATGTCCTTACAAAACGGTTTGGGCAATGAAGAAACGATTGCTTCTGTCATCGGCTCTGAAAATGTCATCAGCGGTAAAACGTATGTTGGCGGCAGACTGATACAGGCGGGCTATATCTCCGCAGGCGTACAGGGGAAATGGACCTATATCGGTGAATTGAACGGAGAAATCACGGACCGCATTCAAACGGTATGCAACGTATTCAATGATGCAGGGCTGCTGTGTGAGGTAAGTGATAATATCAAGGGTCTGATCTGGGATAAACTGCTGATCAATGTTGCGGCAGGGGCATTGTGTGGAATTACGCGTTTACCTTACGGTCCGCTGTATGAAGAGGATTATATTAAGGATGTAGCGGTAGCCGCAATTCAGGAAGGAATTCAGGTCGCAAAGGCAGCCGGTGTCGTATTGAAGAGTGAAGATCCGCAATACCCATGGGTTGCCGCAAGTGAGGGACTGCCGGGAACGTTTAAAACCTCTATTCTGCAGTCTCTGGAATTAAAGCGCCCCACAGAAATTGATTTCATCAACGGCTCCATTGTGGAATGGGGGAAAAAATACGGTATTGCAACACCGGTGAACCAGACGCTGGTAGCCTGCGTAAAAGGAATCGAAAAGTATATTTTAAAGTATGAACCGTCATTGAAAAAGGGGTAGTGCTATGGCAACATATGTAGAGCATACAGCATGTAAGGTGAAGGATCTGGACTGGTGTGTGAAATTCTTTACTGAGGTATTTGATATGCCGATCAGACTTTCTCTGGGTGAGAAACCGAATCGTAAAATCTGGCTGCATGCCGGGATTCAATTGAATGAGGATATCACCTTTGACGAAAAGGAAGGCAGACTGGATCACATAGCTCTTATGACAACAGATTACGACAATGTTCATGAGAAGTGTCTTGCATGGGGCTGCACAGTTCTTCCGGCTGGGGATAACTGGCTGAAAATGCCGAATGGCATTGTTATCGAGTTAAAAAGAGGAAACAACGAGGTACTTCATACGATCATAAGTCAGAAGCCGTGGGTAGATTAGGAGAGAGAATATGCGAAAATTAGTAATTGTAAACGGACCAAATAATAATTTCTATGGAATACGAAACAAAGGGCAGTACGGAAATCAGTTATACGCTGATTTGATCGAAGAGCTGAAGGAATATGGTGCATCCATCGGATTTGAGGTTGAGGCATTTCAGAGCAATGGGGAAGGGGCACTTATCGATTACTTCCAGAGCTTATATTTTGAAGCGGAGAAAAGTGGATGCAAGATTCCGCTGGTACTAAACCCGGGAGCATTCACGCATTACAGCTATGCAATTAAGGATGCATTGGAGTCCGTACATACGCTGATACCGGCAATTGAAGTTCACATGTCCAATATCCATGGACGGGATGATTTCCGTCATATCTCTGTGACGGCATCCGAATGTCTGGGTCAAATTGCAGGAATGGGTAAGCACAGCTATAAAATTGCCATGGAGGCTTTTAAACAGATGATTGAGGAGGGGCAGTTGTAAGTCACTTTCGAATTGATTACAATTGACTTTGAGATATAGATAAAACAAAGGAGTGAAGATTTATAGATCTTTCACTCCTTTTTCTGTACAGGAAATCCTTAACTGTGCACAATTATTATGAATTTAAACTTCTTATAGATACCTTCCTTTAGGATCAATTCCTGTCTGTTCTTCATGATGTCCGCAGTTATCATCAGTTACATGTTTCATAGTATGTTGAGTCCATTACACAGTTATAAATCAAAGAATCGATTCCGTGATATGTATGAAGCTTTATTATATATCAGTATTTTTGACATTATAACTGACTGTCTTACGTGAACCTTTCTTCTGAATTAAATCTAAAGCTATTAGTTTATCTAAATACCGATCCAAGCTAGTTAGAGGAATCTTTGTTTTTTCAAAGATTTTCTTTCTATTTAGATTAGGAAATTCTCTTATAACATTTAAAACAATCTGTTCTTTTTCATTTAATATATGATTTGGCTTTTTTAATGCCCCACTTAATGCCCCACTTAATGCCCCACTTAATGCCCCATGCTCTTTCTTTACGATCCATAACTTAAGATTCGTAATTCTCATGTCTTGATTTTCATACAACTCAGGCACTTGAAAGCCTTCAGCTCTGGAGGGAGCTAATATTTTGTCATATCCAGATCCTGCACTTTCTCCAAATCCAATAAACCTGAAAAGTTTTTGTAATGTGATATTTCTAGGAACAGATACTCCACCTTGATAAATCTGTTCAATAGGAATTCTCAGTAACCCTGGATTAGAATAAGAAATGTAATTGTCTTTTTTAATAACCAATATTGAGCAGCTTTCTTCCTTAAAATCAGCATGTATAACTGAATTAACTAATGCTTCTCTAGCAGCTACCTGCAATTTTGTTTCATCATTTCTTTGCAATGAATCTTTCATTTGAAATGGTACAGGGAATTCAGAAATAAGTTTAGGATACACTTTTGTAATGAAATTATATAAATTTTTCTCCCATAAACCATTTTCTATTATTCGATCACTCCAACGCATATCACCAAACAAATTGGTTTCATCTCTATAATCCAGATTGACATTATGATAAATTTCGTTAAATGTTTCAGTTTTCCCAAACATCAAAACACCTGCAGATGTAACTCCCTCAATATTTCTTTTCTTATCAAAGCGGTATGCACCCATCTTTGTTAGAAAGTCTTTATCTGATAATTCTTCATAAATATGCCCTTCATTATTATTTCTAAATCGTGTCCTGTATACTGCAATTGTGTTTTTATCAAGATCGCCAATATTTAACCATTCGAGAATCTCATTATCGCCAGCGTTCTGAAAAGAGTCACGTATCATTGAATTTACAGATTCCTTCGTACATCTATAATCTCCTTCAAAATTTCTTTTAAACGTACCGGCATAAGGATTACTGCCGATATAGATAGGTTTCTGATTGTACAAGGCTCTTGGTATATGCAGAATAACAAGCTCTAAGCCCTGGACTGTTAATGAATAAACGTCTGCATCCTTTAAAATGTTTCTATTTACTTTACCGGAATTTATCGTATTCCAAAAGTCAGAAATAATAGAATTTGCATTTTCTACTCCACTAATTTCATAATTTACAGCTGTGCCTGTTTTTATTTCTTTTACTCCTAAAATAATCAAGCCGCCATTGGTATTGGCAAAAGAAGAATAAGTTTCATATATACTTTTAGGTACTCCTCTTTTAGCTTCTTTAAATTCAACATTTACTTTTTCTTTATTATCTAATATATTTAATAATTCTTTCTCTGAAAGCATTTTTTCACCCACCTTTAAATGATTTTCATATTTATTATACCTTTTCTAATGTGGAAAGGAAATAAAAGAATTCTGCTTGCGTATAGCATAGGCCAAAAACTCCTATCGCATACCAGCCTATAAAAAGGAGAGAGCACTTCTCATAACTTTTTATTAAGGCTTCCGAATCAGCGTATGGCAATAGGAACAGTAGAGCATTTTTGTTTTATGATGAAATAAAATGTGGTTCTGTTTGTATACTATCAAAAGAATAAAGATATTTTATATTTGCAGCAGGAGAATAAAAACTGCTAACTGATTTAAACAAAATAAGAAATGTTCTAAGCTTTCAGAAAAAGTAAAATAACAGCACAGATTATTGCATCCTTTTTTTCACCGGACGTATATACTTCCAGCAGCGCTCCGGCTGAAAGTAAAAGTACAGCATTCTGCCGGGGGTATCATCAAAGCAGTAGCCGGTATTTGTAAAATCAAATGCAGTCATTGCATCCTCCATTCTATGCTCAACACTTCGATTCTCCTGCTCATAATCAAATGGTCCGTGTTCAAATACAAGATACTCTGCTTCCGCAATATCAAGCAGCTGCATATCATGTGGCACATCTCCGGTATAATGAACAGGAAGACGAACACCATAACACTCTGTCCGCAGGTATCCCCAGTCACACAATCTGCCGTTTCGATCATTGCGATAGGCCATAATCTGACCGCCTCCGCTGTTGATGTCACTCCCGCCACTATCATCGAGCTTTCCTTTGATGCTGTCCAGTAGCCCGCAAACCGTATCCATATCCTGGCCGGGAATCTGATTCTGCTTCTGCCAGAAATCCCAGTAGCCGTTACTCTCCCGGTTTTCGATAAACAGGAACTTATGTGCGGGAATGGTCACGAAATAGGTCTTTACAGCTTTCGCTGAATTTATTTCTCCAAGCTCATCCAGACCTAGAAGATAGCGGTCAAACGGATTGATTTTGGTACGTAGAACAACAGGACTGGGCTGTTTCCGGTACGCACTCGGTGTCCTTCCGTATGCAGCTTTAAATGCTCTGGTAAACGCCTCATGAGAAGAAAAGCCATAATCAAGAGCAATCTTCAATATGCTTTTCTCACTGTCACGGATTTCCTTCAGGGCGAAGGCCAGCTTTCGCTGTCGGAGATATTCCCGAAGCTTCATACCGGATATCTCCTTGAACTTTCTCGTTGTATAATATTCAGAATAGCCCAGCTTTTGTGAAAGGGTTCGCAGTGTCAGTGCTTCATCCTGATAGCTTTTTATGCAGCTGTCAATTTCATCAACAATAATCTGAATCTGCTTCTGCCACTCATACATATTGCTTCACCTCATTTATATACTGCTTCTATTATAAGGGAAAGATTTAGGAAATACTTGACATGACTTGCGAATTACACAAATTTTCTGTGAAAATGCAGCTTTCTATGGACAGCCTTTCCAACGATATGCCATAGATTTCTCTACCATTCGCGAACATAAAGTTTTATGAAAATTAGATTATTTCATACCTTTCGTTTATTCTTTCATGCTTATCCCCACAGGTATAGCACATTACAATATCATCTGAAAACTGACAGGAGCTTGTCCTATATTTTATAAGGAAAAACTGCCGGAGCATTTCATCTTATGGTATAATGTAACCAGAATGAAATAGGCGAATTATACAGATGAGCAGCGTCGCTATACTTGTATGATTGTAAAATAGGAAGCATTTCCAAGACGGCTTATGTCTTTTCTTTTCTATCCTTCCCTTTACAAATGGATGGAGTATTTGAACCAGGTGCTAAAGACGGCGCGGCTTGAGTAAGCGAAGCCCTCGTATTCACAGCATTTGTATGATTGCAGTATTACAGCTTGTAATAGTGATCATCTGTGAAAAATCCGGGATAAAAACAGGAGTGTGAAGCCTGCACCAGTATTGTCTGTAGGATATATGGATAAGCACTTGCTATGTAAACGCGTACTGCGACCGCCATCTCATGGATGTCAGGCACGCTTTTATAAATGTGGAAACAGGTATAATAAACTTATGGAGGTTATATATGCAATATTTTCTAATGAATCTGGCTGTTCATGTACTATCCTTTACACTGAGCTTCTGGGCATTGAGCTGTGTACGTTTTGAAACCTTTACAAATGTGAGAAAGCCTGGTCAGGTGCGTCTGCTGCTGTTGCTGCTGTCTCTGGGTCTGGGATATCTCGTAGCGCAGTTTTTGCTTGCTATTTCCGTATACAACGGACTGTAGAGGCTTTATTTATAGATAGAAAAGGACCTACAGCTGATACATGATGAAAGGTGCTGGTTGTTATGCTGAGAGGAAACAGAAATCTGCTGCGCAGAACGGATATTAAAACAAGACTGACGCTGGCCTTTATCTTTGTACCGCTTTGTCTGATGATTGTGTTTTTTCTTATCTATTATTCCTTTAGCACAACTGTTATACGGGATAAAAATGAACAGGCGTCTGCACAGATGGTGACCATGTCCGAGGAAATCTTCCATTTGAATGCGAATGCATTAAATGAACAAATCGATAATCTTGCGGCATCCACCTACTTGCGGAATTATTTATACTATCCTGCAGATACCGCAATGCGGCGTGCCTTCTCTCATAATCTGCACGACAATGACCTGCTTGCCGGCAGAAAGGGGCTGCAGCTGTATGATGAAACAGGGAAGCTGCTCTATGAGGAGGGAACCCTCTTTCCCGTAGATTTAAAAGCATATAAAGCAGAAATTCAGGCACAGAAGCAGGGCGGCTACTGGCTGTATGATAACGAAGCGCAGATGATTATGCTGACAAGGGAAATTCGGGATCTGTATGATCAGCCGCTGGGTTATGTATTTTGCAGCTTTGCGCAGGAAGCCTTCAACGCATCCCTCTCACAATCCACGCAGGCAGGAAGCCATATGCTTGTCGTTGATGCAAAAGGACAGGTTCTGTTTGGAAGCAATCCGGATGATATAAAGGAAATCATTGATTTACAGGCATCCACCGTAGAGATCAATCAGCATTCCTATTATATGTCTGATAAAAAAATTGAGGGAACGCCCTGGTATGTGGTTTATCTGAATGATGAAAACTATGTGCTGGAGGAAATCCATAATTTTCGTAATATGCTGGTGGCATATGGAATCGTCTTCTTTGTCCTTCTGGCTGCCATTGCCTACTTCGTATATCACAGCATCTATGACCCGGTTCATAACATTCTGTATTCCATGCGGACACTGGATGAGAATAATCTGGCAATGAATCGTGTGGAGGATGATGGACGTGATGAAATTCATGAACTGAGTATCAACTTCAATGACCTGCTGGATCGGGTACAGGAGCTGCTGCATACCGTGCACCAGGAGCAGGAACAGAAAAGAGAAACCCAGTTTCAGCTGCTGCAGGCACAGATCAACCCGCATTTCCTGTTCAATACCCTGAACACACTGCATTACCTTGCCATCCTGAATGAGGATAAGCCGGTCAGTGAGGGAATCACCGCCCTTGCCAGACTGCTGCGCAACACCATTGTGGACAGCAAGGAAGTTGTTACGGTGGAAGAGGAAATCGAAAATCTGAAAAATTATATCATCATTCAGAAGCTTCGCTATGGTGATGTGTTTGAAACCGTATATAATATAGATGATAACGTGCGCAGCTGTGCTATTTTGAAATTTCTGCTGCAACCGATTGCAGAGAACAGCATTCTTCATGCCTTTGAGGAGGACAGGGAGCATCAGATTCTGACAATTCGCGCCAAGGCGGAGGGAAAATATCTGAAAATAGAGATTGGTGACAACGGCAAGGGCTTCGCTTTGGATATGCAGGAAAACCGCAATAAGAAGCTGAGCGGTATCGGCATTGGAAATATTCAGGAGCGTATTCGTCTCATGTATGGAGAAGACTATTCGATGGATATACAAAGCGTGGTAGGCACTGGTACGATTGTGACACTGCTGCTGCCGTTTAAAAAACAGAGGGGAGGTAGGCCTCATGTACAAGGTACTGATAGCAGATGATGAGCGCTTAATCCGGATCACATTAAAAAACATGATTGATTGGAAGGCACTTGACTGTGAGGTAATCGCTACAGCAAAGGATGGGGAGGAAGCATTTCACATTTTCACGGATATGCAGCCGGAAATCGTTATTACGGATTTGAAAATGCCGGGTATGGATGGAATTGATCTGATATCCAAAATCAAGGAGGTCAATAAAAACACACAGGTGATTGCACTCAGCAATTATTCCGATTTTGAATATGTGCGGGATGCCATGAAGGCCGGTGCGTTTGATTATCTTTTAAAGGTTACGTTGGAAAAGAAGGAGCTGGAACGCATTATCACGCAGGTGAAGGAATCCTGTGTGGAAAGCAGTTTGAATGACCATGTGGAATATGAATCTGCGTTAAAGGAGCTGCAGCAATGTCTGATTCTTACCAAGAATGAGCATATTCTGAGCCGTAAGGAATTTCAGGAAACACTGTCACAGCCGGTGTTTGAGCCCTATCAAAAGGGATTTCAGATGGCATATTTTCGCGTGGATAACATCAATCATCTGTATCGAACCAAGCTGAAGGACCATGCGGCACTGCATAAGCATCTGCAGGATTTAATACGGGAATCCATGCCGCTTGCCGTGCATCATCACCTGATTTTTATGAGCAACCATTCTGGCATCCTGATGTTTGAAAGCAGAGAAAAGCTTCGTATTCTGAATATATGCAACAGCATCATTCGAAATATCACACAGTATCTGGATATACATCTGTCCATTACATTGTCGGATATCATTGCATCACTGGATGAATTTTACGATCAGTTCGAGCTGCTTCTGAAATCACATGAGCGAAGGTTTTATGTGGGTGAGGGATGTCTGATTCAAAGCGAGGAGCATGACGCGTTTCAGGAGCTGGATATGAATGAGGTGACCTTTCATCTGGAGCTGCTGAACGCGGTTGCCGCTAAGGATTTTGATACGGTACAGCACAAGCTGAAGGAAACTCTGGAGTATATGAAATTTCATGAAATTGATCCGCATGCGGTACTGGAGTATTTCATCTTCATTTTCCATAATATAGAGGGAAATGAAATGGCACGGGGGATTCGGCAGGCCTTTCCGTTTGATACGATAACAGCAAAGCTGCGACTGTGTGAAACAGCAGACAAGCTGGAGGAAATTGTCTCCTCCTCGTTTGATCAGATTGAGGCATGGATGAAGGATCAATCAAACAGACGCTATCGCCGCAAGATTCTGGAGGTTATGGAATATATTGATGCAAACCTGAACCGCAAGCTGACACTAAAGGAAATCGCAGACAGCATCGGTATGAATGAAAGCTCTTTGAGCCGCTTGTTTAAAAATGAAACCGGCGTGAATCTGAATTACTATATCAATGAGAAGAAAATGAAAAAAGCGATGGAGCTGCTGCGCGGGGAGTCCAGCATGATCAAAGATGTCGCAGCGGCGGTCGGTATGGATGATCAGCTCTATTTCAACAAGGTATTTAAGAAATACTATAATGTATCGCCAAGTGAGTTTAAAAAAAAGCTGCATCCGGATACCGAGGAATAAGTGCACACACCCTTTCATACAGTGTAGAGAGGGTGTGATTTTTTTGAAGATAGCTGTGAAGTTTCTCCTTGTACTCTCCATAATTCTTGTCTCTTTTTTTCTCTGGCTGAATATGGGCACATCCTCACCGATTTTATGGAATACAGGTAAGGAATCGGTGCAGGAGCAGGAAAAGAAGGATAAGGAAAAAGCGAAGGACAAAGAACAGACCGTACATATTACAAGACAGGACGGAACCAGCCTGAAGCTGCCGCTGGAAACATACCTGGAGGGAGTCATCGGCTCGGAGATGCCTGCTTCCTTTGAGATGGAGGCGTTGAAGGCACAGTGTGTAGCTGCCAGGACCTTTGTGACGAAGCGCGGCTTTGAGGTGGATGACACTACACGGACACAGGTATATCACGATGATAAGCAGATGCGTCAGATCTGGGGGAGCTCCTATGATAAGATGCATGCCAGAGTTGTGAAGGCGCTGCAGGAGACAGAAGGGGAAATCATGACCTATCAGGGCGAACCGATTTCTGCCGTGTTCTTTAGCGGATCCTGTGGTAAGACTGCCAACAGTGAGGAATACTGGGACAGCAGGACGCCGTATCTGCGCAGTGTGGATTCACATTGGGATAAAGAGGAAGACGGCTATGAAAAAACAGCTGTTATTTCAGAGGAGGATTTTCATACGATGCTCGGCTTTGAGAATCCGGTGAAGGAAGTGGGAAAGCCTTCCCATTACGCTTCCGGCTATGTAAAATCCATAACGATTGACCGCATTGTCTTCAGTGGCAGAGAGATTCGTGAAAAGCTGAATCTTCGCTCCTCCTGCTTTTCCATAAAGAAAACAAGCGGCGGTTATGCGGTAACAACCAGAGGCTTTGGTCATGGTCTCGGCATGAGTCAGTACGGGGCGCAGGGAATGGCGCTGGAGAAAAAGAATTACAAGGAAATACTGAAGCATTATTATACCGGTGTACAGATTGTAAAAGAATGATGTATAAAGAAAAAAGGGGCGGGCATAATCATCACTAGAGGTGATGAAATGTATAGCTATACAAAGGAAAAGAAATTTCCAAAACGCAGACTGATTGTTTCCTTAAGCTGCCTGCTGATTGCCGCAGCTGCCTTTCTGACTTATGAATATTCCATGAAGAATCCTGCAAAGGACACTTCCGTGTTTAAGGAAGATACCACGCCGGTGCTCTCGCTTCCCAGCTCAGCTGAGGAAGAAAAAGGCATCCAGCCGTTTGCGGTCAAGGCAGAGGTCGTTCTTGATTATTTTGATGGAAAGGACAGCAAGGTTGACAGTATGACGAAGTTTGAAGGCGTCTACCGAGCCAATCAGGGCATGGACTATTCCTTCAACAAAGAGGCTTTCGATGTTCTGGCAAGCTTCAGCGGCGAGGTGAGTGATGTGAAGGAAGATAATATCTTCGGCAAAAGTGTTACAATCACCAGCAAGGATCTGAGCATAACCTATCAGAGCCTGTCCGATATCACTGTGAAAAAGGGCGATAAGGTCAATCAGAAGGATCCCATTGCAAAGGCCGGAAGCAATATTTACAACAAGGAGCTGGGCAATCATCTGCATATCGTCGTAGAGAAAAACGGCAAGATTATAGATCCGGAGCTGATGTACGGCAAAACGAACGCTGAGATCAAATAGTACCCTTGCGGTACTATTTTCATATGTGAAAGCCCATCCATACATATTACGGAATTTTAAGAAAAGGAAAGGCATATTAACACTTTTACATTTCGGATTTTGTGTTATAATGGTAATTGCTTGAAATTGAGTATAAATAGCGCATGGAATGTCTGAAAACGGATATTTCTTATCTATTTCAGAATCTGTGCGGACTACTGTAAAAAATGCGGATCAAATTCTTATGGAAGAAATATGAACGCACGAAAGGAATGAAGGACTATGTTTTCAAAAGAAGTAGGAATCGACTTAGGAACAGCAAACTTACTAATGTATGTAAAAGGTGAAGGCATCGTAATTGACGAGCCTAGTGTAGTTGCGATAGATGCAGAAACAAAGAAATGTCTGGCTGCCGGGCAAGATGCGAAGGACATGCTTGGAAGAACACCGGGCAGAGTACTGGCAATCCGTCCTCTGAAGGATGGGGTTATTGCGGATTTCGAGGTAACGGAAATCATGCTGAACTTCTTCTTCAAGAAGCTGGCTATCAAGGGGATGTTCAAGCGTCCTACCATTCTGATCTGCTGTCCAAGCAACATCACCAGTGTGGAAAGAAATGCCATTCGTGATGCGGCTTATCGTGCAGGTGCGAAAAAAGTGTATATCGAGGAGGAGCCGAAGGTGGCTGCTGTCGGTGCAGGACTGGATATCGGGAAGCCAAGCGGATGCATGGTTCTGGATATCGGTGGTGGTACGACTGACGTTGCGGTGATCTCTTTAGGTGAAATCGTAAGCAGTACGTCCCTGAAGATTGCAGGAGATACGCTGGATCGTGATATTATCAAATTTGTTAAGGAAAATAAAAAGCTGCTGATTGGTGATCGTACAGCAGAGGAAGTGAAGAAACAGATCGGAACTGCATGGAAGGGCAGCATGCATGAAACGATTGAAGTAAGTGGACGTGACCTGGTAACCGGTCTGCCGACAACCATTACCCTGTCCAGTGAGGAAATTCAGGGCAGTATGGCGGAAAGTCTGCAGGATGTTGTTCGTGCCTGCAAAACGGTTCTGGAACAGACACCTCCCGAGCTAGCAAGTGATATTGTGACAAGAGGTATCGTACTGACCGGTGGCGGTGCACTGCTGCACGGTATTGACGAGCTGCTGCGTAATGAACTGCACATTCCGGTATATGTTGCGGAGAATGCACTTCGCTGTGTGGCCGAAGGTACGGGAATTCTGCTCGAGAATCTGCATCTTGTACAATAGAAAATAAAAGCGAGGTATCTATATGGATTGGCTGAAATATCTGATTATTCCATTGGCCTTATCCGCACTGATTACTCCTTTTCTGAAAATCGTCGCCTACCGGCTGGATATTTATGCACAGGTGAATGAGCGAACCGTACATAAGGGAAAAATCGCACGTATTGGCGGTGTAGCCATTTATATATCCTTTGTCGTGTGCATGGCGGTTTTTATGAAGACGGATATGACCATCAACGGTATTCTGATTGGTGGGACAATCATGTTCATAGGCGGTCTGATCGATGATATGGTCAATCTGAAACCGAAGTATAAGCTTGCATTTGAAGTTGCTGCCGCCATCGTTTTGATGACAGTGGGAAAGGTTTCACTCGATGTGATCCGTCTGCCGATGGGAATTTCCATCGATATGGGACTGGTATCCTTTATTGTAACCTTTGTGTGGATTATCGGTATCACCAATGCGGTGAACCTGATTGACGGACTGGATGGTCTGGCAGGGGGAATCTCTGCGATTATTCTGGTTGTCATTGCATGTCTTTCCGTGATCGAGGGACGTCTGGATATCCAGACGATGTCTTTGATTCTGGCAGGGGCAACCATGGGGTTTCTGCTGTATAATTCACATCCGGCAAGTATTTTCATGGGGGACTGCGGAGCCTTGTTTCTGGGCTTTATTATATCCGCTATCTCATTGCTGGGCTTCAAGAGCTCCACGATTATGACACTGGCACTTCCGATTCTGCTGCTGGCGGTTCCCATTGTGGATACCATTGGGGCAATTTTGAGAAGAAAGCTGAGTGGGCATAAATTTTCCGAAGCCGACAAGAACCATCTGCACCATCTGCTGATGCAGCGGTTCGGACATCGCAATACGGTCATTATTTTGTATGTGGTGACTGCGCTGTTCGGCTTTACAGCGTACATCTATCTGATAAATAAAGCGACAGGATTTCTTGTTTTGTTTATCATCGCACTGGTTGTTGAGCTGTTTATCGAGTTTTCCGGGATGATATCCAAGCAGTATCACCCGTTGCTGTCGATAGCGAATTCCATTCAGAAGCGTGCCAGAAAGCTGTATCGGAAATTTTCAAAGAAAAGTCCGGATACGAAACAGGAAAAATAGCAAATCTAATGCTGTAGAAATCCTTGACATTCAGGATGAAAAAAATGAGAGAATACAGGGCTGCGACCATGATTGCAGTGCTTGGATTCTCTTTTTTACATTTTGTATTTGATACTCGTGTAATGAAAATTATATCTTTGTTTGCCATAGCGTTAAAGCAACACCGATTTCATAGCTGCGATGTCAGACATGGCTGTTGTTTTTACTATAGGCAAAGCCATTACAGAGGGGGGTATATTTTGTATTATTTTTACATTTTCCTTTCTTCTAACAGGAAACAGCTGTAGGAATGCTGTTGTGAATGACTCCATATTGTAAGAATTGTTTTTATGGGACATTTACGGCATTTTCTCTAATTATGAAGACTTTGTGGATTTTAATAAAAAAAATATCCGCAATTTCAGGATTTTTTAGGAATTGGCCCTTTTTCTATCGTATGTATATAGTGAGGTGAGAAAAATGGAAGTTAAAAAATTATACGAAATGGTCGATGAGGATCAGAAGGAAGGTTCCCTTGGAGAGAAGGCGTATTGGAAGGATCTGTGGGAATGCTACATCGAGGAGAAGAGCATGGATTATGCATCTTTGAGTGTGAAGGAGGCGATACCGCGGCTGGTGTCGGAACAGAATCTGAGAGAACGCCGTCATGCGGGAAGCTGTGGTGAGCTTGGTGTGGATATCCGTGTTGGTGATATCTGTTATATAGATTTTGGTGAAGCATACATTGCTGTTTGTGGTGTAATAGTCAGTAATAAAAACACTCCCACACATATTAGTGGGAGCTGGCAGCTAGGAAGAAGATATGATACGGATTTTTATGGGGGAGTAAAATATCTTTGCTGCCTTATACATTATCTCACACTTTAATTATAAATGTAAAATAATCATCAAATACGGGATTTTTTCATCGTAAATCCTTACTTATAGTTTATCACTAGTAAAAAAAGTGCACAATGTGCGTTATTCTCATTGACATAGCGCACATTGTGCGCTATAATATAAGTGTAAAGAGAGGTAAGCAATATGAAAGCAATCGAAATCATCAACATTTTAAAAAGAGAATATAGCGATGGATTCTCTGGGTACATCGGATTCAGAAAACCGACTGACGATGAATCTTATAACATTGGTGACCAGTGTCGTAATTCATACGATTGGGATTATGAGTATGATCTTTCTTCTTACAATACTGAGAATCCAATTGAGTTAGACGGAACATGTGCTACCGGCACGTACATTGAAGATGATGAAGATGCTGAAAGTATTATTACTGAAATGATGGAAAGCAATTTTAATACATACGCAGGAAATGAACAAATTGTTGTATTCGGTCAATCCGCTGAATACGGTGCCGATGAAAACGAAGTCATTATTAAAAATGCAACCGTCATTGCTATTATCAAATAGGGCAACTCCCTAAGGAGGAAAAAACATGGCAAAACTTACACAGGAAACTTTTGAAGAAATTTGCACTTACATGAACGATGAAATCAGAGAACAGGTACACGGAGAATTAGACTTACCTTGCACACCAGAAGAATTTTTAAACAGATACCTTGAGTTAGATCCAGGTTTCGCTGAACTGCTTAATTCTGAATTTAGTCACATTGAATTTTAATGATTATGAGGAGCGTTGCTGCTCCTCAATCTATCTTAGGAGGTAACTAATGAAAAAACAAGTATCATTCCAGACGTATTCATATTTTTATAAAAATGCTATGCAGTGTACAAATAAAGAGAATTTCATTGAAGATATTATGTCTCTTGATTATAACGATTGGGCTATTGGATATAGTGCTGAGGAGATAAACGATATCTTAAATTACATTTATGAACTAGCACATTGCAGTATAGCCGCTTTACGTGAAAAGCTTGGTCTTACCAAGGTTGCAATGGCTGATATTTATATAACCAGTAAACGCACATTATTGGCATGGGAAAAGGGCGAAAGACAAATATCTGATATGGATAGATTGCTCATCTCTTATACCGTATTTACAGATGTATCATATGCACCAGATAGCATTTATATTATTTAAGAGGAGGAATTAACATGTGGAATAGTATTATGAAATTGTATGATATTATTGAAGATATGCCGCCGTTATATACGGATATATTATACGCTAATATAGCTATTGATTTGAATGATGAAGGTAAGATTAAAAGTATAAGTGTTTTTGAAAAGCCATTTGCTATGAACGTTCCATCCACTCTGGCAGCTGAAAACAGATCTATAAGTCCAGCGCCATATCCAATTATAGATCTTTTAAAAAATATGACTAATTTATATTTTTCCAATTTATCTATTATGATGGAAAAAGGTGTAGTGACAAAAAAATTAAAGACTTTTTTTAAATGCTTTGATACTTATAATTTCTGTGATTTCATGGAAACACACGCACAAGAAAATAAGCTTAAGTTTAAAACGTTATGCCCATATATCACTATAGAAGGAGAACCTTTGCTAGATAGTGAACTTTATATTAAATATAATGAATATTACAAAAAATATATGCTCAAAAAAGAAGGAATATGGGAAATGTCGATATTGTCTGGGAAAAATGTTTATTGCACACTTTTTGGTAAAAGAAAACTCCTTCTGGATACTCCTACAGCAAAGATTTATTCGAGCAATTATACAAAATTACATCCAGCTGAAACAGGAAAAGCGAAACCTGATGCTTATATTGGCATCACAGATAGTTATAAATTCCATCATGCTTTGCGTTATTTAATAAGGAATGGGAAAAAATGGGGAAACATGACATTGATTGCCTGGTGTCCTAGTGGTAATATAGCAAATCCTCTACAATCAGTACAAGAATACATAGAGAACGCCACTGGAGAAGTAATGGATCACGTAAATTTTGGTGGCGACTTATACAGCGAAGTGATCGAAACCGATGCAAATTTGTTTAACACTTTAGATACTATACGTGAGATGTATATAAAAAAATACAAAAAAATGATGGTCCATGTTGTTGGTTTAGCAGCAGTAACGCAAGGTTGTATAAATACGGTCTATCGAGCAGAAATACCAGCTGAACTGTATTTTAATAACCTGACTAATTATTACAAAAATGGCATTCAGAGTTATTATGATTATTATCGTTTTGATGGCATACATTCTATTCTTCGCACATTAGATAGCTACAGAAAAAATGATGTTGGTTCTTTTTTAAATTTGCTTAATTATGCAATTTATAACTCAAATATTACTTATAACGTTATGCGCAAAATGATGAACCAATATGATATCATGATGTATGATAAATGGTATACTTTCCAATATTTCAACAAATTCTTTGGGAAACTCAAAGATAAAAATTCTTTTTCTTACATTATGGGAAGATGGGTAGGGATTTGTGCTGCTGTTTCTAGTTATTCAATTAACGTCACTAATTCAAAAGTGAGCATTGATTCAAAGCTATTTCATAAAATAAAAAATGCTCCGTTTGAATATATGTCAGAATTAAACAAACAACTTAATTTATGCGAACAAGCACTTAGTTATAAAGCTAGTTATTTGATTGATATTAAAAATAACCTATCTATTAAACTGGCTGATGGTTTATATCCGCGTAGATCTGCATGTGATATAAATTATTATCTAGGATATGAAGATCAAATTAAGGAAGTCACAGAAATAAACTTAGAAAAGAAAGAAAAAAATCTGTTATTGAATGAAGTTGATGAATAATAAAAAAGGATTGAGAAATTCAATCCTTTTAATAAAAAAATATATAAATACACAAATAAATTTAGATCCACTGCCTTATGCCTTAACAATAGACAGGCATGTAAAATATCAGCGATATCTTACATATATATGATATACCAAAAGCAATAAAAACACAACAAAAAAAGACCACCCATCCATGAAGGAATGAGAGGTTATTTTTTATTTATGGTGTTTTTATCAAGTACAAATAAACACGTATAAACACGTTTTTTATTGACATACGTATTTATACGTGTTATAATATATATGTAAAAGGAAGGAGATATCAGGATATGCCAATGACAGCAAAGCAAATGATAAAGTACCTCAAGCAGAACGGTTTTCAAGAAGTACCAGGCGGTGGCGGTTCTCATAGAAAATTCTATAATCCGGATACCAGAAAGACAACAATCGTACCTTATCATTGCAAAGATTTAAAAAAAGGCATGGAGCAAGCAATACTGAAGCAGGCAGGGCTAAAAAAATAGCCTTGGCCTGCGCCGGTTATCCTAATATCTTATATTAAAGGAGGTATATGATATGTCAAAACTTTATTACCCTGCAGTTTTTCACGAAGCTGACCCAGATGAAAAAGGTTACTGGGTAGAATTTCCTGATTTGCCTGGTTGTTTAACACAAGGCGAAACACTGGAAGAAGCTGCAGAAATGGCAGAAGATGCACTGGGTACCTGGTTTGCGCCAAACCCGTTGGAACCAGCTCAGGAATTTCCGAAACCGTCAAATCCAAGTGATATCAAATTACAAGGGCGTGATTTTGTTTTAATGATCAAATATGATGGTGTCGAATGGGCCAAGCGGTATAACAACAAGGCCGTCAAAAAGACACTTACAATTCCGGCATGGCTGAATGATCTCGCCGATAAAAACAACATCAATTATTCACAGACACTGCAGGATGCGCTTATTAAAAAACTAGGCATTTAAAACAATATGATGCACGCAAAAAAAACACTCACTCCATGCGGAATGAGTGTTGATTTTTTTATTTTCCTTCTTTTACTTCAATCAGCGCTCCGCATTTTACCCAGAAGCCCAATTCTTTCAGGTATGCAAGGTTGTTTGCTTCATCCACTTTCGATACGGTGAAGGTCCCCGGAATAGTAAATTCAGCATTCGTATTTGCGAAATACTGATCCTTCTTACCATCGGAAGCTGATACTTCTTTACAGATCGACGGTGAGAACCATCCACCTACGACAGAGCTGTAGATCCAGTCATTTGCTGCATCGTATTTTTCAACACGCATCTTTTTCACAAATTCTACCTTTGAATCTTTCGTAAGATACTGGTCCGGCTTCTTATTGGATGGCTTGTTTGCCGGTTTATTATTTGACGGCTTGCTTGTCGTTTTTTCATACGAGATACGTGCGTATTCTGCCCATTTCGTCCAACCACGGCCTGCAAACTTGGTTTTTAATACTCCCCAGCCACCCAATGGCATATTCGGTGTACACTCGACTACATAACCATTTCCGATATATACACCAACATGACCAGGCATGAATACCAGAATGCCTGGTCTTTCCGGCATAGATGCAATCATACCTTTTACTTTTGCACGATCGTACATCATGACTTCGTTTTCATCTTCTGATGCTTTGTAATTGGATGGATCATCATCCCACAGGAATGCTTTGATCAGTCCTACACAGTCAAAAGCCTGATACCCCTTATCTACATATCCGGACAAGAATCCGCGGTTCTCCTGGTTCCATGCCAGCTGATTACACTTCTGTTCTAAAAACGCTGATGTAAAGTTATTCCCGAAAGCTCCCAGGACATAGATCGTCTTGTCCTTTGCGGCTTTCTCTTTTACATATGAAACTAAATCTTTTGCTTTCTTCATTATAGATTCCTCCTATTTTTCAAGTTTTCCGATTCTTTTTTCATGATCGTCCAATACTTTTGAATGTTTATCCAGTCTATCATCCTGTCTTGCATTATCAGACGCTACATTTTCCAACAAAGTCGTAAGTCGTACGATATTCGTATTGAGCTTGATTATCGGTGCCATAACTCCAATAAGTGCTCCGACACCGATGATCACTGTGTAGATAGCTTCCGCCTGGTTCATATGTCATTCCTGCTTTTGTCCTGGATTTTCGATGAACCTTGTAAACGCCTGATGAAGGCCGGTAGATGCCAGGCCCATCAATGCACCATATACGATAGCTTCAATCGTCCATCCGGTTACAAATCCATTCAATACAGCACCTAACGCCGCCAGAATGACCGGGATCTTATTGTTTGGCACCTTTGGAAATGCTGTCTTTAAGATATAACCAACTACCAAACATGCCACCATTACGACTAAAACAAAATATTTCGTCAATTCTGTAAAATTCATATCCTTTCCTCCTTCTTCCTCTCTTGAGGGACAGGCGTTTAACGCACGCCCATGCGAGATACTTGGATCACCCCCTATCCGGCTTTTATTTCTTCAGCCTGTTTCTTCGTTATCATCCCACCAGCTACAAATATTTCCAGATCACTGTCTTTATAGATTCCGACATCATAATACTCTTTGATCCAACGATACATCATACTGCATCACCTGCCTTCAGCTTTGCTAATTCAAGCAGGACAGCAGCATTGAATCTTTCCTGCTCGGACAATTCCGGCTCGATAGGCGGGAAAAGCTCTTGTTTTTCCTCTTCTGTCAATAGTACAGCATTTCCATCCAGCAGTCTGTAATTGTATCTTCCCTGCTCATCCATCAATCCAGATTCCAGATAATTCCCTTGTGCGTGAGTGAAGCGATCCCCTTCGCCTTCATCGATCAATGCATATCCATCTATGCTTTCCATGAATATCTCACTATTAACCTCTGTTATCAAAGAATCAGAATCAACCTTAACGTATACTTTTACCACATCGATACCTCCTTAATAGATTTCTGCGTCTGCCCAATACTCTCGACCATACACCCTCAACATTCCAGCTGCAGAAGCACTAAAGCTAAAACGCACTCGATTTGTAAAACTCGCATGTGTGATTTTCTCGCTCGTTATATTGGTCAGTGTTCCTTCCGCTTTCAACGTCAATGTTGGATCTATTCGCATGTCAACTGGAATCGATATCATATTAGAGAATGAATTTGATGCTGCGTTCATCGTGTAATCAACATATATGTATCTACCATATCTTTTACATAGCATCAGTTCCTCTGCATATGGTCTTGGGACAAGCGGTGTCGCAATCTCTCCAAGCTCTAATTTTGCATAATCTATATATACGTCTGAGGTTATACCCGGTGAAGAGATTATTATCTGCAAAGATTTGACATCATCGAAATCTGCATCATTCGCTACATCAAATGTCATCTTCGTGATCGTATATTTGTTTGCTGAAATCGTGTGTATCTTTTTCGCTAGCGATACAGATGGTTTATCACTCGAATTATACAAGATCGTTGCTGATGTACTGATTTCTTGTACATTGCTCGATATTATTTTCACGCTCAATGTCAATTTCTTTCCTAAGATTTTACGTATAATAGAATTATTCAATTCTACATGTTGAAATATCAAAAACTTACATTCACCACTAGTCGATGAAATTTTCATCCTTCTACTACTATTAGTTATAGTGTATGGCACATATCCATCAGAAGCATTCATATAAGCAATCCATCTGTCTGCTGTATACATCCTATTGCTAGTTATATTAAATTCATTTCCTCTTTGCCAGACTTGGAAATCTCCATTGATCAACAGATCAGGATTGCCGATCTGCAATAAATTATCGTATAGTTCTTTACCCTTTGGTGCAGATAATGCGTATGTAGGGTCTTCGGTCGTGAAATCATCTGCGATATTTACCGTTCCCGGTTTCCCTTGCGGTCCCTGTGGTCCTTGTGGTCCTGCAGGACCGGTTTTCCCTGTGTCTCCTTTAGGCCCCTTGAAATTTCCAACTAAAACTTTAGCCATACATGCCCCTCCTTATCCTGGTATATCCATGTAGATATTACCATTCTCATCTACTTCAAATGCCGGCGGCGCTGCAGAATCCGTATAATAACAATACAGATTTCCGTCCGCATCTCCAACAAATGTGAACACGCCATTCGCCGGTGTTATCACACCACTATCACCACGTTCCCCTTTTTCTCCTTTTTCGCCAGGTATCCCCTGTATCCCTTGCGGACCTCTTGGCCCGATGAATTCCCCTGTATCCAATGCATTCTGAATATATGCTATCTGTTCTTTTTGCTTCTCGATCAGTTCAGACGCCGGTGTTTCAAATTCCGAATCCATATACTGCTTCACGAAGTCTGCAACTGCCTTCTGCCATTCATCTTTACTCGGAAGTATGACAGTCCCATTCGGTGCCGGTGTACAGCGTGCTGCTATTTGTTGCGTAACTTCGATATGAGCAGCATCCTTTGGATCTGTCATTTCTATCGCGATAAAGATGATTCCATCCTGTCCGAATGCTTCCGCAGGTATCTTGAATACTTTATTGCTATATCTCGCAATCGCCACAGAGTACACGCCATTTTTTTTATACCATCCAATTTTCGGTACGATAATATAGTCTTCGTATGCGTCCGTATCGTTGATATATTGTACCGGCACATCTGCCGAGCCCTGCGCCGGGATGATTGCCGCATCTAATGTCAATGTCAACCCTTTCCGTGTCACTTTGATCATCATTCTGCCTCCTTTCGTCAGATGTCATAATTCATATCGATCAGTTTACCTTTTGTTTTCATAGTCACACCTAAAAGAGAGTTTATACGGATATGATTGTCTTCATTAAGGTTTAATAATATATCGTCCTTGGTTACAGAAATCGATGGTCTTGATAACAAGTCGGTATTGTTGTTGAAAATACCAATTCTTATCTGATCTTCGCTCAATGTGATTACTGTATCTCCTTTTTCTCCAAGCGTTATTTGACTGAATCTTCCTGCTTCATAACTCAAATGTAGATTATGCCCGATATAAGCATCATACTCTGTTGTAAGTTTACCCTTGAATGTCCCCGATTCCATCGTTACATTTTTCATGACTGCATCAGCGCATCTCATGATTCCATCTTTAGCAACTGAAAAATTATTTCCTATCTCTATCGTTCCTCCGATGATCTTGCTACCATTTATGGTAGCACCTGATATCGTTCCCGCAAAACTTCCATCCTTCATTCGTAATTCTCCGGTATCCAGATTCAAATAAAATTTTCCATTCCTGTCTGTCAGTATACCGGTGATCACATAGTCCGCATTGATCGCTTCAAAATCTATCGCCGTTCCCCATTTCCAGTCCGTATCCGTCTCATTGCGTTTTTTAGCGATCTGTATGCCTTGTGTACCTATACAGAGCGCTCCATATGTAGGAGATGATTTGTCGATATCTTCGAATAGGATCGCACGTACATCCTGCCTTTTGGCGATGTCCTTTTGAGCCTTTAACGATGTCATCATGAGATTTACGACACCGGCAATACGCTGCGCCATGATCGTGTTGCTCACTTTATCGTATATGGTATCTACGATATGCTGAGTTTTCGATAATCTATCAAAATAATCTTCTTTATGATCACCCAACGTAAGAGATGTTACGCTATTGGTTATCCCGTCGTATACTAATTCGATGACACGAGGTGTCGTTTCGATCTTTAACCTACGATGGGATACATGTACCGTATCTCCAAGCGACACTCTCACTAATTCACTATATTCCTTATATAAGTCCGTTTTGGAAAGATCTACCATCTGAACGTTGTATGTGATGATCGGCATATCTACTTTATTGATCGTATACTCACGTTTCGCTCGCTCTCGTAGCTTTTGATAGAGGATCGCTTTTGTATCGCATATCGTGATGCCGTTTTCTTCATCGCCTTCCTGGGCATCCTCTTTCAACTTGATATCAGTATACTCAAATACCACCGGCGGAAATCTTCGTGGCTCATACTTTTCTATATTCGGCGAATCGACCGTTTCATTGTTAGGAAGCATATGACCGTTGTATGCCTTTGGGCGTATTCTGGTAACCACTTCCGACATATCGATTTTTTCTTCAACACCCGTTAGATTGAACCCGAATTCAGCTCGCATCCCATTATCAGCTCCGGCACGTTTATTCAGATAAATCTCATAATTCTTATAGATCGGTTCGCCTCCCCATCTATTCAAAAATGCATTATCATTGTCTCCACTGATCGCTTCATTTGCACACATTTCCTGATAATAAGCACTATTCGCTTTCGATATATCGGAATATCCTTTGTACTTCGTATCTTTAAACATGATATTCAATGCATCCTGTGCAGTTTTATTCACGACGCGAGTGTCGAAGAAATATATATCATTCGTAAGAAATATAGGTATTGCATAGGCTTCGATAAAGTCATCATTCTTATCCACTTCATTGATCATAAATAACTGCCGCTTGCCGATGGGAGTGTCCATGCATAGGATGGCATTTTCTACAATACCCTCCATATTCTCATCCAATGGATTTCTGAGCGTTACCACCCATTCTCCTTTCAGCTTCATCTTCAACTCACACGTTATGGGTTTCAGATTATAATCTCCATTATAATCAAAATTGCGATTTCCCGGTTTATATACCTGGATCATCATATACACCTCCAGTTTGGTTGTATGGTCAGTGTGAATTTTGCCGGATCGGATATTGATATCTTATTTTCTCCTTCGATCAGCAGCATGTCTTCATATTCTCCACTGATAGCAGTATTGTGCAATGTTCCATCACTACGGTACGCTATCCTACGATATGTATCGATGGTAAGGTTTTGCCCTACGTTTGCCTTTATCGCATGTCCGTTGACCGTCAACGTGCACACTCCCTCACCCTTTATAAAATAAACAGGTGTCGTTTCTTCGTATGGATTATCTTTTATCTGTTGTGGGTCATATAGTTGTATGCCTGATAATAGGTAGGTGTACGGGTCTAATGTAAGATTCACAGTAAACCTTCCTATCCTCAACGAATTTCTGGCATTGGTAGATACTTCGACTTTTTTTATCCTGTAGTATACAGATCTGTCATCGCTGAAAGATAATCTTTTTCCAACGGATGTAAGCAACCAGCGTTTCGCCATCCGCCATACATTGTTCCAATTATCCGGGGATGTCATATAGTTTAATTCTACAGATATCGTGATGTCTTCATAATATCCTGTATCCTCATACAGCTTACCGTCCCGTCCTGGAAGTCCTTTTTCGTTATATCGTTTTTGCGGTGACGGGACATCCGGACGCTTCACGACATATAGACGCAAGGTTTCGCTGCATTCATCATTTAAAAACATATGGTACATGACATCATCCTCCTGTCACCATACTTTTGAATGTCTGGTTTCTGTTCACACGTTTAACTACCATCTGTTCGATCATTCTGCTATCCAGATATACATTTATCTGATTCACCTGTTCGCTTTCTAAGATTGCCTTTGTATTTGACAAGAAGGTGCCGTCTACACCGAACATCTCACTTTGTGCCCGCTGCATGATTGTGGAATTATCCTGCAAACGTTCCACCATACCTTTTCCCATATCAGTGATCGTGGAAAACAATTTCTTTTTCTTGTTTTCTACACCGTTTATCGTTCCGATCGTGAAGAAATCACCTGCTTCAAACGCGGCTTTCGATGGAGAATTTTCTTTTAGAGAGTCGTGCAAAGCCGATATCATCATAAGCCCCATATTCGATACTGCACCAAACACTTCTCCCGCTCTGTTGTTTACTCCGTTCTTCAATCCAAGCGCATAATTCTCTCCGGCATCCGTGTATTTCCATGTATTTCCATCCAGCACCGCATACCCTTTATCTGCAAGAGCCTGCCATGCGGCTTTGGTCTGCGGTGTACCGTCATCGATACCCTTTTTCGCTTTTTCTGTTTGTCCGAATGCAGCACTGAGGAATTGATCCTCGTTTTTCTTATAAGCATTCAATCCGGCAGTACACATCGTTTCCCACAAGGTTGCATGTTCTGGAATGGCATCTGTTACGACGCCCAGTTCGTCTTTTAACTGTTTTTCCAGAGTTTTTAACTGCATCTTGCTGGCTTCCACTTGATTTTTCACAGCTTCATCTTCACTGTTCTTATTTTCTTCAACATAACGTTTCAGCATATCGATCTGTTCCTGCGTAGAAAGCTGTAAACTCTTTCCGTTTTCCTTATATGTATTCGCCACATAGTCTACGATGTTTTTTTGACTTTCAGCTGTCCCTTTTTCCATTTCTTCCATCAGATACTTCTGCTCAGCTATCGTTTGCGTATATCCATCCACAAGCTCTTTTTTCTTTTCGTAATTCTTTTTATACTCTTCCAATTCACTATTCAATCTACTTTTTGTTGCGTCATAATTTATATTTCCATCTCTAAGGCCATTGTCCTCCATCTTCTTGATTTCTGCTTCTACTTCAGCTCTTTTCGCCAGATACTCATCCTCGGCTTTCATCATATCTCTGGTGGCCTGTGCATTCTTTTTGACAGCCTCCGTATATTCGTCCATACCACTATCGACAAGTGCTTGCGCCTGTTTCTTCGTGATCAGATCATCGATGTTTTTCATCTGTTCCTTATAGCTGTCAATGATGTTTCCATTCATCTGCAGTTCTGTTCCCAATGCATCGTTCAATTCCCCGAGGATTACTCGTGCGCGGTCTTCATAGCCTTTTTTCACTTCACCGTTTGCAGATGTGATGCTCTCCAGTTCTGTCTTCAACTGGGCGTAATATTCAAAATTTCCATATATCCCCTCAACTGCCTCCTCCTGCGCAGCCTGCATCTCTTTCCAGGCATCTATCTGCTTCTGTGTTTCCTCGCTGCTCTTCTTTATCGCTTCTGTGGCGGCATCTGTTTTTTGCGAAAAGATGAACATTGCGGTTCCTGCAGCTGCTGCCACACTTGCCAGCGTCAATAAAGGGTGAGCAGCAATGAGTGATCCCAGACCTCCCAGTGCACTTGAAACTCCAGGAATGTCTGCTGTTGCAAGCTTCGTCAGACCACCTGCTATATTTGTAATGGAATCTTTGAATTTCGAAATCTTGTTTACTGCAAATGCAGTCGTGGCAGCTGTGCCCAATGTAACGAGGGCACCCTCGACCAATGGCAGATTGTCGATCATCCATTCTACGCCGCCTTTTAATACCGGCATCGCATCCTGGATCATAGGTTCTAGGAGATCGGTCTGCAATGTCCTTCCCAAACCTCGTAACTGACTTTCTACAGTCCCGTATTTGATATCCTGTATCTCCTTCATCTTTCCACTGACATCCGAAAATTCATCTCCGACACTGGTCAATGATTCCACGAACTTTGCATTCGCGTCCTCTCCCATCGTACCGAATGCAGTTGCTGCTTTTGTGAGCTTTTTCTGTTGATTTGTCGTTTTTGCTATATCTTTTACGATAGCGTCGATAACATCTTTCTGTGTAGCACGCCCATCTTTCCATGCCTTGAAAACTTTTCCCGTTTCCGAAGAAAACATATCCAAAGAATCCTCTATCGTCCCATCCGCAAGTCGTGTCGTTACCTCGTTTATCGCATCGTTGATTTTATCCAGATTGTAAGCACCGTTTTGTGAACCATTCTTCAGCAACTGAAAATAATCATCCGCGCCATAACCAGCCTGAGCAAACTTACCGGCATATTCCGAGATGTTATCTCCGAGTTCATCCGTATAGTTCAGCCCATTTTGTGCTCCCATAGCGATCAGATCCATGGAATCTTCCGCAGAGAGACCAAATTGGTACATCAGCTGTTTAGTTCCTCGCAGCGTTTCGTTGAAGTCCATGTCGAACGTATCTTCCAAAGTCTTCACACCTGCTGTTACGTTCTTCAAATCTTCATCATCCAGATCGGACATCTGCTGTTTTACGCGTGCCATAGAATCCGCGATATCCTGTAAAGAGTCTCCATAATCATTATTATAGAGTTCTTTCATCTCTTCGTTATACCGTTTCATTTCATCCGCAGATGCTCCTGTTGCCGCCTGAAAGCTTGCACTCGCCCCGTCACTTTGTGTAATGAGTTCTTTTAGGCTTCCGGCAAGCGACTGGATGCCATCAGCTGTGATATCCGCCATCGCACCTTTCATGATGGTAAAGCCATCACCTGCATCCTTCGCACTGTCTTCTACTTCATCCAGGGCTCCGGCAAGTTGCTTCGATTCTGTCCGGACCGCAGACAAACGTTGCTTGTTCGTTTGTAGATGTTTGGACAGCGCTACGATCTGTGCGGCCAGCTGCTGCGTCTCTCGATCATCTTTCCCTTTTGCGAGGGCCGCTTCCTGATAGGCTTTCTGCAGCTCAGACAGCTCCTGCTGCTGCCGAGCGATATCTTGCGTCAATTCACCTAGCTTACTCGATGCATTTTTTTCAGCTGCTGATAATTCATCCATCTTTTTCGAATTATCGGCAATTTGATTCTTTAAAGCCTCACAATATCCCTTCGTTTCGTTAATGGACGTCCCCAACTTCGCCATCACATCTTCTTGCTTGCGAAGCGCATTCTCTGCTTTTAATACTTCTGCAGAATTTTCACCATACGCCTTCGTGGCATTCTCCAACCCTTTTTTTAGATTGCCTAGATTCTCACTCTGTTCCTTATATGCTTTTGACAGAACGGATACTTTCGTATCTTGCTCCTGCAATTGTTTTTTCAATATCTCGTTCTTGTCCTGCAAGAAATCAAGAGAATCCGAATTTCCATCATATTTTTTCGTGAGGAGATTCATCTCCGATCCGAGCAGTTTCAATCTTCCGTTGATTTTTTGGATCTGATTGTTGAATTCTCTTTCTCCTGTGATTCCTATACGTGGCCCGATATCATATCCCATATCTCTTCACCTCACTATTTCAATGACGGGATGAAATCCCCATTTATTTCACTATCAGCTTCCGCATATCCCTTGATACGCTGATACATTTCTACAATATCACTCAGCTCACCGATCGGCATGTGTGCAAATTCATATTCCTGCATGCCGATCATGCGAGCCCATACAGATAAACAAAGGTAGTGATCGTCAGTTCCCTTTTCACCTTTTTTTACTTTGTTGTTTATTCTTTTTTTTTCGATTTGACGAGCGTACTGTACATCGCCTCCGTCAATATTCCGGAATCTTCATATCCAATATCTGCATATAAAGATTCTTTATTCGGGATATCCAGCATCAGTTCCTTTCCATCCTGCTGCTTGATCTCCTTTCGGTTACAGTACTGGATACCTTCGCATATCATGATATACACGATATCCTTTACAAGTCTTATGCTATTTTTTTTAAATTTTTCAGGTTCCAATAAACAGTCCACCATTTTTGTGACCGGAATATATTCATCCTCGATTTGTTCTGCTGCATTCAAGGAGAATACGAGGGGATATGTCTTCCCCTCGATACTGAGTAATGATATTCTCATGTCCATCTACCTCCTTTATGCATCTGTTTTTCCGCATTTGTATTCCAAGTACAGAGCAGCTTCCGCTCTTGTCTGGAACCATGCGTCCATCATCCAAGGATGCTCATATTTATCATCTACCAGATCACTGCGCATAACTGTTCCGGTGATCGTCGGTGTCTGCCATTCGATAGATTCCCCTTTCGTCGTTGCCGCTTGTTCCGGCACGTTGAAGAATACCTTCGGCAGGAATACTGCTCTGTATTTTGTGACATCATTGTTTTGATGTGCTTCGATCACGCCGATACCCAAATACGGAGCTACACGTTTATCGTCATAAATGCCTTCTGTCGCATTTTTATCTGTGTTATATGTAAATTCTTCCGTTCGGATACCCAGCACCTTTTTCGATGCCTCTTGTGTCAGATCATCTGTCGTCAGTGACAATTCGCCATTTTGAAATGTACCCTTATCGTGTTCTGAATCCATGTCATCTGCATATAGCGGATTATCTTCACTCTGATTGATCGTAAGTGAGTATTCCACCATCTTCGCGACTGTTGCCGGTTCACTGTATGTCGGTTTGTTTCCCGTCCCCGAATAGTCATACATGCCGACGATCAGCATGCTCAATCCTTTGATTGCCATATCATTTCATCTCCTTCTTTATTTCGTTTTCGATGGTATCCGCCATCGCTTTCACTGCTGTTTTTTTATTCTTCGTTACTGCTCTGTTTACAAATGGATTTTTCTTTCGGAAAGAAGATCCACTATTGATTGATCGAACGATAAGTTGATTTGGGACACCCTCCGGATATTTCTTCGTCTTCGTACGTCCGTATCCATCCCATCCGATCTTAGCGTGTACATAATCACCATCATCTCGGATCGGCGCTATTCCCATACCTTCGATTATGTCCGCTTTTTGGCGGTTCGATATCCCCTTCAACGGATCGTCACTTGTTCCATATGCATTGTCGGTCGGTAATCGTTTCGTTTCTTGCTTCATACCGTCTGCCAGAATACCGGCACCATCATATATTCCTTTTCTGATGATGACATCCGACCCTTTCTTCACTCTTTGAATAGCCTTGATATAGTCATTCAGACCTTTGTTCTGTATCTTCGCCATCATGACACCTCGAAACGCCATTCATAATGCGTGTATCCTGTTTCCTTTTCGTATTGTATGGATTCCATATAACAGGCGATATCCGCATCCTCTAACGCTTTCGGAATCTCTTTCATCCATGGATCATATTCCTGCTTTGTGAACAGGTCAACTGTCCCGCTGATGACCGTTATCACATGCCTGTCATCCGCATACAGCGATTCTCCTTCACTGTCTTCCTGCCACACGATATAACGGTTCCCTTTGTTTTCCGCTTCAAGATGATAAGGGTCTTCCGTTATCGTGAGCAGGGCATCACGTACTCGTTTCAGCAGATCCATATGGCTCTCCTCTTCGTTCCAAAGACAACACCGTGATCGGTATTCCCTCATCATCTGCGCCATGCTGCACCTGCAATATCGTATACTGCCTGCCGTCTATGCTTGCAATATCCCTACCGGCGGAAATCGAACGTTCCCGGTATACGTGGATCACTTCATCCAGCGTATCACCTGCCTGCTTTGCGGTATAATTGCGCACGATACCAACCTTTTCATATCCGAAATACAGTGATAACCTTGGACGATAGTCGTACTCCGGCTTATTCCCGGGCTCTGCCACATTCACTCTTTCGCAGATATCTACGATCCCATCATCATATGTATAGGCCATCTTCATTCCCTCGCTTTCTGAGAAAATAGCAGATTGTTCAGCTCATAGCGTAGGAAGCGCGGCATGATCATTTCAGATGATGCGCGTTTGCGGTACAGGAACGCCGCGTAATGTTCGATGGTATATTGATAGTCCATTGATCCGTCGTCCTGTATCCCCATCCGCTTCATGAGCGCTTCCGCATTCTTCAACAAGGTGCGCAGATACGGTTCCTCAGATGGTGGCGTTTTCAGGTCCTGCTTTAGGACCGTTAGCAGCAATTCTTCATCCATCTGCTTTTACCGCCTTTATGCAGCTGCACTCTTGTTCACTGTTACGATATATTCTTTTTCCACACCAGCGAAGCTGACGGTGATACTCAGCGTGTTTTCTCCATCTGTGAAGGATGCAGTTTCACCATTGTTCACAGGTGTTTCTTTATTCTTGATTGTGATGGCAGCTCCTGCACGTTTCGCAACCGCTTCGATCTTGCTGCTGGCATTGGATGTGTTTACCATGTATTCATAGGTTCCTGCACTGAATACAGGGAACAGTTTATTGCTGCCGATCTTCAAGCTTGCCAGCTGCACATCCTCTTCATTCGCTTTATCTGGTGCGAACACGATAGATGTCGTCGGTGTCTTTCCGTTGATGTTGATCAATCCGAATGCTTCCGCGATGACCGGCTTTCCATCAAATCGCTCCGTACCTTTGAATACGGTTTGATCCTCCAGGAAACGCACATGTTCAGACTGTCCCAGCTGCAGCCCTTTGCGCTGTACAGCCTTATAATTCGTCATATAGCCGAATGCGATATCTCCGTCGGCCATGAACTTAAGTTCTTCTACCTTTCCACCAACGACCGGCATCGTATCATTCATACCGCTGACGATCGTCGCATTCATATTCGTATCCATCGCTTCCACGACAAGATCGAGCTTTGTCTGTCGATTCATCATCCATACCAGATTTCCTGAATCATAATCGGTAAAGATCATTTTCAGGCAGCGCACGATTTCTTTGAACAATTCTTTTCCGGTCTTGTTCTCAATCTTTTTGATATTGGATTCGTGAAGGTCTTTCCATTCCCGCTCTGTGTCGTTGTGGTCGCTTGGTTTTACGGTCTGCGCCAGACGGGTGACGATCCCCATCGGCATCTTGACGCCTGTTCCATATACGATAGCCTTATCCTTAGCCTTTGCGATCGCGATACCTAATGCATTGATCAGCTCCTGTGCCAGGTTTACGTCATTATCTTCTAACAGCGCATTGCAGACCTTGAAAAAGCCGGCTACCTTGAATCCGTCCATTTCCACATCGTTGAAACCTAACTCCAACTCATTCAGCTTTCCGCACTGCTCAGTCCATACCGCTTCCGGAACGCTCCCCATGATCGTGATACGTGCCGTACCGGTAATATCGCTCTTGTTGGTATACTTCAGCAGCTTGGAATTTGCTTCGGTCACCTCTTTGATCATCGGCAGGAAGTTTTGTGGGATGATCAATCCTGCATTTCCGATTGCTCTTTTCTCTTTGATACAGGAGCGTACCTGCTGCATGAAGTCCTTTACTTCCTCATTTGCGAAGATCGCACTTCTTTCCTGCATGGTACGTCCGAAAAATTCTGTTCTTGTTTCCATTTCTCTTTCCTTTCCTCTCTTGCTTCTGCTGTTCTGACTTGCTCCCTGATCATCGCCTGCCTGCGGTTCTGGCGGTGTACTTTCCTGTTCCTTGATCTTGTTTTCCAGCTCTTCGATCTCATCCTCCAGTTTTTTCTTTTCGGCTTCATGAGCATCCTTTTCTTTTGTCAGGTCTTCCACAGCGTCCTCTACGACCTTACGGTCTGCTTCCGGTGTGCTTTCATCCATTTCTGCGATGGACGCTTCCAACTCCTGTTCCCGTGTCTGGAAGCCTTCATCCTTACTTCTCAATTCTTCCAGCAGCTTTTTCTTCGTTGCTGCCTTATTTCTCATCAACAATACTTTTAGCGCCATTATGATTCTCCTTTCAATTTTTTCATCGTATTCATTTTCCACGCTTCAAAGCTGCGTTTTGCCATGTCCTCCAGCTGCCGCTTCCTTGCACTTACGCAGGTTTCCTCGTAGGCTGGAAATGTAACGATCGATACTTCATACAGCTTCACTTTCTTAATCGTCCAATGTGTCTTATTATCAATACTTGATACATCTTCGTCGATGATCTCAAACCCGATCGAGCACTGGTCGACATCACAACGTTTTACACGCTCATAGACGTTCATCGCATCGACATCGTTCCGGTTGATTTTTACGTCGCCCCATAGACCGGTATCATCGACCCGCAGCTGCAGCGTCCCTGCCTTCGTGCGCCCAATGACCAAGCGTGTCTCATGGTCGATCAGAGCGCGGACATCTTCGTTCAGCTGATCATCGAATGCATGAGAGTCGATGCTTTCTGACATCCCTTCCCATATTTCGTATGTACTATTGAATACCGCGAAATAGCCACTGATATATAGGTCGTTATCCTGCTCGCGCGTCTCGAATCTTGCCCGCGCACTTCGCAGCTGCCGTTTCTCTCTATTCACCCTTTTCACCTTCTTTCTTTTTCAGCTTCTTCTGGTCACCGATCATTCCGGCCGGGATATAGTTTTCCAAAATCACTAGTTCATCCAGACCGTCCTTATGCGGCATATCGATCCAATCACGTACCTCATTCCCTTCCATGATCCCTCTGGTATAGAGATTCGCACCGACATTGGCCAGTGTATCGATGTCGTAAGAATGCAAGGAACGTGCATTGAATCGAAAATATAGTGTCGGATCGATCAGGACAGCTTTTGTGAAAGCCTGTTCGATACATTGACAGATTGTTTTTATCCTTGTATTGATAAAATTGTTCCAGGCATCCGCTTTGAATTCTCCGATTCCCAACACGAACGGCGGTACGTCCAGGATGGCCGCCACCGTTTTTTTATCCAGCTCCACATTTTCCTGTATCGCTAGGTCTTTTAGACTCAATGGTTTAACAGTTTCTACTTCAAACGAATCTGCGGGAAGCATCCACGGTTCTCCGGCTTCGGTGCTGGTCACATAATTTTGTAACAACTTAGAACGGCCTTCCTTACTGCTCAGTTCCTCTGTATCGGTGTCCACCTTTACGATGATAGATGGTTTCCATTTTGATTCCATGAAACCTTTCTTCGTGATACTCGCCTGTAGGAGCGTCTCTGCGACCTGCTTCAAACTTTTACGATACCCCTCACCTTTCCACGGCACTTCCGGATTCGGATTCATCGCGATATGGATGAGGTCCCATGGTTCATAGGTCTCTCCATAGATCACGATCTTGTATCCATATCCATCCTGCAGGAACGTGGTCTGACTTGGTGGTATCGGCAATAGATCGTCCAGCAGTCCGTCTTTTGTTTTTGGAAGCACTACAGCATTACCGTCCCCCTCCAGCAAAAGCGCACGCACAATCGTTTGGATGAAGGTTGAGCGTGTCATGTAGCGATTCGGTTCGATATCCATCTTGCGTGATAATCCGTTCCGGATCCGTATATCTCCTTTATCCTGTGTATTCTGCATCAAATGGATAGACATGCTCCCGATCAGGTTCGCAATCTTATTGACTGCCGATATGATCTCCGGATTTTTTGCCAGTGATGTATAACCGGAGCTGCATAACATATCAAAAGCGCCAATATCGCATAAGTATGTTAGCGGGCCATTATCATTTCTTTTCTGTCTTGGATCCGCTCTCACCTTTCCTTTATATTTTTTCTTGCTCATCGATTTCCTCCTAATCTAGGAATGCCGCTGCATTCGCTGACTTCTCATTCGCTATCAATTTTTGCTTACATGCAATGACGGTTGCATCGAATAGGTCGATACGTTGTGTAGGCATAACTTTTTGAAAGCGTACGAATTCATCGGTATCTTCAATTGCTTTTACGTTGCTGATACAATATTCAAAAGCTTTGTTATGTAGATAGTAGAATTGTTGTTTGATTACCTTTCGTTCGATTTCACGGAAAGCTTCTGTCTTTTCCACATATCGCTGTAGCTGATCTTTCATTTTGAAACCTGCTTTTCTCATCTTCATTACATATTCGCGAGCATATCTGCGATCATATCCTGTCCATTTCAGTTTGAAGCCCATTTTTTTCATGCTAACGAACCACTTCACAATATCTTCGTATTCGATCACATTACTATTACACATCGTGAGCCACCCCTGTTCCTCCCACCAGAATACCGGTATGTTGTCTTCGTCCGCTTTTTTATGAGCAATTACCCGTGGTATGAATGCATGCGATATCGTGATGTCTACATCCTTGTAGGTCCCGTATATTGTCGCACCTGTAAGGTCATGCATCTTCGACAGATCGGCGCCGCCATACCATTTGATTGGCAGCTTCGCTAGTTCCTCCAATGTCCAATTGTATTTTTCATCGGATGAAGTCACCTGCATCATGTCGAAATATGTATCAATTGCATCCGTGAAGACATTCAGCGACTTCGCAAAATAATCTTTTCGCTGCTGCGGATCATTGAGCGCTTCCATGGCTCCTTCCATCAGTTCATCTGGTCGGATCGATTGCCCATATGCGGGATTTGCCATTTCCTGGATCCGCGGATTCGTAAAATCCAGAAACTTTGCACCGTTTTCATCTACGGAGTAATCAGCTTCGCAAATAAATATGAAATAGCGGTCATTTTCAACTTCTTTGTCCAGTATCTTTTTACAGTAGGTTACCTTTTGCGCAAGAAAGCTGTTCGGATCATCACCGGCTGTTGATATGCCGATCATAAGTTTATTGCTGTACGCCTTCATCGCTTCCTTGAACAGGTTATACTGTTTCGGTTTTTTGAATGCATGGATCTCATCTGCGATGGCCAGATTGCAGTTGAAGGAATCCTGCGCATCCGGATTTGCGGCCAACGCATCCAGATGAAATAATCCGTTTCCGATCGTTGCATCGATCGAGTGCTCATTGTTGTTGTCGATGATGTGGAATGTCCCTTCATGATCATTATCATCTTCTTCCATCCTGCGGATGTTGTATTCGATGAATTTGAATGTCTCCATCGTCTGCTTCATTGCGGCCGCGACGATATAGATTTTTGACCCGGAATCTCTCCACAGCAATCCGAGCGCATATGCCAGTGCGCCGGCAAATGTCGTCTTCACGTTCTTTCGCGGGATGAAAATCAGGCACTCAGTGAACCTGTTGATGCTTGTGTTCGCCAATTTAAATCCGACCAGGTTGTAAATGATGAATTTGTGAAACGGCATCAGGAGGAACGGCGTCCCTCTCAGCGCAGTACCATCCAGCGACTCTCCCTGTTGATGGCATATCGTCAGCTCGATGATACCGATCACGAATTCAGCGTCACTCGTTTTAAAGTCCCATCGTTCATCCTGTAGATCATCAAGGAAGCGTTGGCAAGCCTTTATGCGATATTCGTTCGCCACGATAGATCCATCACAGATTCCATTCACGTAGTCCATGACTTCCTTAAGATTTGCGTTCAAGCTTTTCCAATGCTTCGCCCAGGGTGCTCTTCTTGCCCTGTTCAAGTCCTTTCGATTTTATAGCCTTCAATCCTTTTGGTGTCAGTCCGAAAAGGTTCTCCATCTCGATGAGTTCCCGGCGCAGATTTTCCATAGACAGGTACAGCGGCGCTTTCCGCACGTTGGTAGCACCTGCTTTGTTGGTGTACTTTTCAGTCACTTTACAGCCTGTTTCCCGCCATGTTTTGCATAAGATATCATATTGCATGCGCATGTCTGCATACCGCTGTATCGGGATGGCGAACTCTTCCCGATAAACGCCTAAACTTCGCATTTTTTCGATGGTTTCATTTCTTATTTTATTGGTCCGGATGGTGATCTTTTTATCGGTCAGCATGTGCTCATCCCCCTTTTTCTAAAAAACAACGGAGTTGGAAAGAGTTACCCTACCCAGTAGAAAAATTATGATTCTCAGATTCCACAGCTGGGGGGGATTCATTTCGTGTAGCAGCAATGTTCTTTTCAGATTCATCTTTCATGCAGATAATCGTTTCTTTTGCTTCAAGAATTGCTTTCGGTATGTCTTCATGTTCTTTCCTTGTCTCATACTTCATGCCTTGTTCCTCCAATCCCTTCCGGGTATCGTTATATCCATCAGCTGTCTTCCCAGCACTGTCAGCTCTCCTGTCTTTCTGTTCTCCAGCTTGTTATGGCTTCCCTGGCTCACACTGATCAGGTTCCAGTCACACCATGCATATTCCGGATATTCTTCTGCCGGATAGATATGGTGTACGGTCGTTGCTTCTTCTGTACGGCCATACATCGCAGCCACCCTATCTTTATACTTATCCAGACGCAGGATATGCTTCTGCTTCTTCTTCCACTTCCTGTGGTAATAATCGAACATCCTACCACTCCTTTATAGGTGCAATTATAGAAAGTAGAACGCTTCTTGACAATCCACCATCCTGTCACCTGTTTTGTATACTTTTTGTTTCCTTTTCGTATAGCTTCTGTCACTGCTTTGATATATCTTCTGTATGTTTCCGTAAAAAAAGATGCAAAACTTTATGCATCTTTTTTTGTTTCCATAATCTCTTTCATGATATCATCCGCATACATGACATCTATTATCCGATCAATAAGCTTATTGCGCTTGTCATATACTGTCTTTCTTGAATACGGCAGCTTCTCTATGATCTCATCCATCTTCATCTTCCGGAAGTATCGCATCTCTATTATAGGATAGTATTTATCATCACGTATCCTGTCGATTGCTTTGTCCAGTTGTGGATATCTTGTCTTCTCACAGTCATGATGGATATACAATAATTTCTCCACTGTCCGGAAACGGTTATCTCTCTTCCTGTCTTCGCTCACGCTCTTCCTCCACCTTTCTGATCAGCGTTTCTGATGGCTTCCAGTCAAAGCCATATTGTTGTCGGAAAGCATCCTTGTCCGGTGTCTGCGCCCACTCTCTGGCCAGTTGTAACCCGTCGTAGGAATCTACGTGTCCAGATTCCCATGTGACCACTACCATATCATCAAATGGCGTTTGCACATACACTGCCGTATCTGACATTCTGCGTACTTCCTCCACAGCATCCTCCGGTGTTATGACATCATTCATCACATTCAACATAATATTCGCATGCTTCATCATCTTTTTTTCTGGCAGTTTCATATTTATGGCAATAGCCTTTTGCGTAATAGACGCATGTTTTGCATGCAGCTTTCTTTTCCGGAAATTTAAATTCCGTGCATGGTGCGCAAATCGTTCTCAGCCCCTCGCTCTCCTCATCGTATACCTCCGCTCTGATACAGCTGACTTTCGTTTCCTTATCTCTATATTGGCATAGATTCAACATTATCTTATATAGCTTCCCATGAAATTCCATATCATGAGAATCTCTAAATTCATCATAATTCATCGTCTTACTCCCTCCTGTTGTGCAACATTCCTGTATACCTGCAGCCTTCCATTGACAATCTCCATTGCCGCAATCTCTTCTCTGGTCTTTTTCAATTCTGCTTCAATCGATGCAGCATGCAGATCCGTTTCCTTCATCCGCTTGGCTTCGTATTCCAGTGTATTGAGATAGGTTGTTTTCTCAACGATGATGTTTTGTGATATTTCCAGTGCTTTTTCCAGTGTCATTTTTCCTTGTCTCCTCCTTCTTAAAATATGTTACATACACCATAAAACTGTAACGTATTTTCGGATGTCTTATGGCATACGTAATAGCTGATATATAAAGGCTTTACGCTCATTTTGCAGTATCCTTTATCAAAAAATATGTGCAAACTTTTTCAGTTCCGATTTTTCTGCTTTGCCAAGTGCAGGAACCACTCTTTCCAGCATTCTACGTTTGACATCCTGCATTTATCTTTCCTGCAGCGGTTTGGTGTGAAGGCATATATGGATTTTGGACATGCAGATGTATCGTCCATCTTTCCTTCTGCATTCTCATATTTGATATGTTCGCATGCTCTTGTGAATGCATCTTCCAACACTATGTAATGTTCAATTAACTCTCTTAATGGTTTCAGATATTCTTCCGCATCTTCATATGTATCTGTGCATAGGCACATCAGTTCGATACCTTCATATAACTCTTGATATTCATTCATAGCCTGTTCCCTTTCTGTGTTATCCATGATCTAAGCTTTTTCAGCATCTTTCCGCTCTCCTTTACCCTGTATTTCAATCAATATAACCCCATATTATAAAGATTGGATTTCCCTTCAAATAATCCTATAAACAAAGGCTTTTCTTCACTTTTCACCACCTTTATACTTTTGGAGTTTTTTCCAGACCTTTCTGGACTTTTTCATCCATGATATCCAGTTGGTTCTGTGCGTACAGATATTGTGCTCTTCTTTGTATCAACATCATGATATCGCTGAATGGCACACCACTTTTTCCGGCTGCTGCCGCTGTGAACGCTGCGGCCAGCTCTACATATTCCGATGGCATCATATTTCCAAAGTTTGAACCCGCAATGTCGTACGCACCCTTTCCTTTGATGTCGATTTCTAATTTCCCCGGCATTGGTTACCTCCTATTCCGGTAGTTGATCTTCTCTACCTGTATTTTTTTAAGACCTTTCTGTATTTATTTTAAATCGAACGTATCCGTCAACACAGCTATCAACTCATCATAATCTACACACTCCTGGATGATATCAGTAAGATCATCCTTCATTTCCGCTTTGCTGATATATCTTTCGTGGAAAACACCTAATACTTCGCTAAAGTATGTGAGTGGTTTCGATATATTTTGTTCCGTCATTTCCATATACGCTTTCATGCAGTTATCCATAACGATACTGTAATCTGCTAGTTCACGCATGATCTGTTCCTTATTCAGCGTCCCATCTTCATTTTCTACAATCTTTTTCCAAAAAGATTCATATTCCACTTCATAGTCTTTCTTTTCATCGTTCACTGCCTGTGTATCATTGTTCATGTTTATCTCCTGTTCCGGTAGTTGATCTTCTCTACCTGTATTTTTTTCATCTTATCGGTCGTGCGCGTATAGATTGCCGTCGTCTCCAGCTGACTGTGCCCCAGGATGTCCGCAAGGTCACTTGGCTGCCCTCCTTCTTCGATATAACGCACTGCGAACAGATGCCGGAAGGCATGTGGGTGCGCCTTGGTTTTTTTTATCTTGGCCGCAGCTGCGATCTTACGGATATTCTTATACACGGTAGTCGGGTGCAGCATGGTCCCCTCTATTTTCCCCGGAAAGATATATCCGGCTTCGATGCCCTGCACTTCGATATATTTCTTTATCTTCTTTTTTAATGTTGTTGGCATGATGATGGTGCGTATCTTTCCTTTGTTGTGCACAATCAGCTTCGGCTTCCTGATGTTTTCGACTGTGAAGTATTGTAGCTCTGACAGCCGGATGCCTGTGTAGCCCATGATTTCCATGATCATGTAGTATTGCTTGTATCCCATGCGTTTCGCCTGCCGTAGAAGTCGCATGAAGTCTTCCGGCGTGAGCAACTCCTCCTCTTCCAGTGATGCCTTGCCCTGGACCTTTATATTCGTGACCGTGAATCGCTTCATCTTGGCGTATTTCAGCCACTTATTCACGATGGTAATGTAATTTTGTACGGTGGATGGTTCGAATCCGGATTCCAGGAGGTGCTCCTTAAATTCGATGATACCTGTCTTATTCAACTCGCCTTCAGGCAGGAAATCATACAGCAAATCAAGCACATGCGCATAGTGACGCACTGTGTTCTTGCTCTTCTCAGCTTCTCGTTCCTTTATGATGAACCTGTCAATTGAGCGGCGCATTCCTTCTTTCGTCATGACTTACTACCCTCCTGTTGAATGCTTCGATTGCTTTTTCCGGATGTTTGTTGCATTTCATTGTGTCAAAGGATACGATACATCCACATTCTGCGCATTTAAAGAAAATTACTCCGATAGGGGACTTTATGACTTTTACCTTACCATCACAGAATGGACATGGCTTTATTCTATCCTCCTTCATTGCTCTTCCTCCTTCTTATCTTCTGGGTCGGCTCATATTCTTCCCGATGTACAGACACCTTGTGACCATTCACTATGATAATCTTGCGACAGTTTTCCTGTGCATTATATCTCCCTGATATCTGGTCCAGCGTTTCATATACTTTTCCTCGCATCGGCCGCTTGTACTCCGGCAGGTCACGCAGCTCTTTTATTATCCTGATCAGCATCTGCTCCACCTCCTAATCCATTTCCAGCTTGTCCTGGTCGTATTCATCCTGAATATCCTCGCACCAAAAGTACATGATGAGGACTACCTGCAGGTTTTCTTTGTCAACTGCTTCTGCTTTTGTACAAATGATGAAATCCTTATTCATGCTTACATCAAAGTCCTGCAGTTTTTTCATTACCTTTAGATATCGGTCCTTTATACGCAGTTTTGATTTTCTTGTGATATCTGCGATCACACTGGAACAATTACTATTGATCTCACATAAATGGTTTTTTTCTTCCAGCCCTATGGTTGCATGTTTAAAAATGTTTTTCATATCCTCCGTAACTTTACTTTCTGGCAGTTTTGATATCTCAAAATCCTTGTGTGGCGTCATACGTATCTCATACGCTCCCGGCTCTTTGCATAATTCGTCATATACTTCTACGCCAGAGCAGCTGATGGACAGCTTTCCACCCATTGCATAAGTCGTAAAGTATAACCTTCCTTCGTGGATATACAATGCGTAGCCGCTTGTTTCAGTGGCCAATATGTCATATATCAGCTTAAGATACTTATAAAACGTTTTACTTTGCTCTTTTCTTACGATCATCTTCATATCCTTTCTGCTGGTCCATCCGGAAGCCAGCTCCCGATCTTCCGTTCGTTTCAAAATAATTCACCGGATACAGTTTTACTTTTGCTGAAATCTCTCGTCGTACGTAGAAGCTCTTTCCACAGCGGCACTGCAGCATTTTCGTCGTATCCTCTCGGATGCAAACAGAGAATCTATCATTCACCCAGGTTCCGCAGAAAGGGCAGCGTACCGGGATATTGAAATCTATCTGCATATCATTATCTCTTTCCTGTGATCTGCCGTTGCATTGCTTTAAAACAGCTTACACATTTCACGATTCTGCCGGCGCCATCATTCGATGTATTAAGCCAGTCTCCAAATTCATCGCAATACGCGTTTCCTTGGATATCTGTCTTTTTTTTACTGCACTGTGCGCAATAGATGCCGGATGGGATGTAAATATCTTTTTCAATATGTACTTTCAAGCTCCTTCACTCTCCTTTTTCTCTATAGCTTGCTGAGATATATTCTGTATTCATAATGATATATCCTTCTTTGATTCCGGGTGCTTCCGTATATATCTTCTTTATATATTCCTGCAGTGTCCTTCCGGTATATCCTGTTTCTTCACTCCATTCTTCTAATTGTAGAGTGTCCCCGTCTTTATATGGACGGTCATTTTTGCGGACTTCCCATTTTTTCATACCTTGCAGCTTATCTTCAAAATATTGTGGTAAGATTTTTAATTTATGTATCATCTGTTCGTTCTCCGTTTCTATTTTTTCAACTTCTGTTTCGTTCATAAACCATTCAAACCGATATCCTCTATCCGGTATCATCTGTTTATATGCTGCATAGCGTGCCTTGCTCACTGTTGTAGCTTCAACGATAGCAACAGCTATTGTGTCTGGTATATTACTATCTGTAAAATACATTGTCCATGTTACTTTGTAGCGCATTTCTTCCCTCCTTTATTTTCAAACGGTTAAAATCGTCAGGTGAGCTGCTTCGTTGTACCGATTTGTCATATATCGGTTTCACATACTTATAAAATGTTTTTCACTGCTCTTTCCTTCAGTCTCCTTTGTGAAGCAATCTGATTGCATCTTTCAATTCGTCTAAAACAACATAATCCTTCCTGTCTCCGTTCAATTCAACGTTCACAAGCACATTCTCAAACCCACACTGTTTCAATATTTCTTCCACTTTGACCAATGCATGACCTGCGATTATAGATTTTTCTCGTTTTTCTAAAACGGAAACCATAATGGCACCTCCATAGCGATTTCCGGGATATAGTCAGTCTTCTTACGTTGTTGACCAAACAATTCCACTTTTGCACTTTCACTCATGACCTTTACCATTTCGGCACTCATACGTTCATGGTCCGCTTGTTTTCGCTTGATATTATTTAATACATTCATTTCTTTTTCTGAGATAATGACATGCACATTCACTTCATGTTTCTGCCCGAAACGATAGCACCTGCGTATTGCCTGATAAAACTGCTCGTAGCTGTCAGACAATCCGCAAAATATCATGTCATGGCAGTTCTGCCAGTTCATACCAAATCCACAGATAGAAGGTTTCGTTACGAGATACTTCACATCTCCGGATGCAAATCCCATCATAGCTTTTTCTTTGTGTTCTGGCGTATCAGATCCTTTTACCTCCACGGATTCACGTATAGCCTTATGCAATGCGGTACTCTCATTGTTATAATCGCACCATATCAAGCAATTCTCTTTTGTCCGAGCGATATTCTTTGCCATTTCCACTCTTTCATCAAGACTTTGCTTTCGTGCTTCTCTCCTCTCTTGCAGCGTTTCTGCATACTCCACAAATAAGCTCTCTGCATCTGGCTCACTTTTTAATATGTTTGCTTTTACATGCAGTTTCGGCAATACAAATTTTTCTCCATTATATCCAAGGTCTGCCGGTGATTTGATCATCATGCTCCATGTTGCCATCCAGCGGAAGAACTCTTTTTCCGCATGACGTTTCAGGCGCCACCCGATACGATCATTCTTTCCTTTTTTCTTGATTGAATCGTTGATGAAGAATGTCGCTAACATTTCGCTACGTGGCATGACACCGAGAAACTCCGCTGTAGTCCCAATCTCGGTATAATCGTTAGGGCTTGGTGTTGCTGTGCAGCATAATTTGTATGGTGTGTAAGCAAAACGTTCCTGCAGGTCTTTTGTTGTTTTCCCTGCGTACGATTTCAAAATCGAACTTTCATCTAGGACAACGCCGGAAAAGCTGTCTGTATCGAATTTATGTATCTTCTCATAATTGGTGATATTGATACCTGGTTTTATGTCTTCCTGACCTTCTGCCAGATTACAAGTAATTCCAAACTTTGAAGCTTCCTGTGCAGTCTGTTTTGACACCGCCAAGGGAGCAAGAATCAACACTGTACCTCCTGTATGTTTTGCAACCGCATCCGCCCATGATAATTGCTGGATGGTCTTGCCTAGCCCGGTATCCTCAAATAATGCAGCTTTTCCAATTCTAAGTGCCCATTTTGTTATTGCTTGCTGATAGTCAAATAGGTTTTCATTGAGGTTTTCTACAGTGAATCCAGATGGTTCTATTGTGTATTCCTTAGTCTTTAAAAATTCTTCGTATGTCATTCTTCATCACCTTCAAATAAAAACTCCAGCTGTTCTTCTGCGTTTGCAGCACGTTCACAATTTTTCACTGCCTGTTCAAAATAAGATTCTTTTAATTCTATCCCTACGGCCTTACGGTGCATCTTTATAGATTGATATGCTTCTGATCCGATACCCAAGAATGGAGTAAATACTGTATCTCCTTGGTTTGTCCACAGCTCAATACATCGTTCTATAACGTCTAACTGCAAAGGGCATATGTGCTTTTCGTCTCGTTCTTCCCTCGCTGATGTACGATTGAGAGTGTTGCTCTGTCGGATGTTCATCCATACCGGCGATGCATATTCCTGCCATTTGCTTACCGGAAATGATTCATTCGTGTGCGTTATCGGTTCTTTGTTTTCTCCCGGTTTCCTCATCGTAACAATGTAATCGGCAATGCCCTGACGGCTCATAGCACTATCTTTTTTTAACTGCTTGTGCAACAATCCTATATGTTTTGTTCGCTGCATAGCAACCACCGGATCTTTCCAGATTGTGATTTTGCTATGGTAGTAAAATCCATAATCCTGGAATAACTCTCTCAATATGCCCGGAAAATCTCGTAAACCAATAAATCCATCGCTTGCTTTTGTTGTAGGAAGGTCCATGCAGTGGATGCTGACTAATCTCCCTGGTTTGGTTATCCGGAATAGTTCAGCTACGATATAGCCAAACTGTTTATAAAACTCTTCTGTACTGCGGCAGTTGCCTAAATCTCTCGGGCTGTCACTGTAAGTGTATAAATCCTCGAAAGGTGGACTAAAAATTGAATAGCCCATTGATTCATCCGGTAAACCCTGCATTACTTCGCAGGAATCTCCGTTGTATAATGCGTAATGTTCTGTAATTACTTGATTGATTACTTTTTTCATTTCTTCTCCTTTCAAAAAAACAGTGTCTCTTGTATTGTGTTCTTTGATATTCCAAGCTCTTGCATAGCTTGCTTTATGATTTTTATTGCTTCTGCTGGTGTATAAGCCTGATTCCTTTTAGGTGTTGAACTTTTCTCCCAGTCATTCCACGATACTATCCAGTAAAACAATCCTGTATGGGGATAATCAGGTAGAGTGTAATCTATATCTGCAATATAAACGATAATATATTTTGGATATCTTCTAATGGATACCTCGCTTTCGTCATATGACTTCTTATACATGATTGCTTTCTTTTTCAATAGCTTTTCTAATTCTTTTAGATCCATATTCGATGTCCTCCATCCATGCGTCAAACTGCCCTCCCTTCCCGCACGCACCTGGCTGAGCTTTTGCCTTTTTATCAACTCTCCACTGCATGAAATAGGGTCGTTGTCTTGCTCAACACATGGATGGAGGACACCATTTTAATTTACTGATTGTATGCCTATCGTTCCCGCCTGAGCCGCTTGTAGTTTGCGTTATACCAGCGTTCACATTGCTTACAGTAGGCATTGTACCGGTTTTGTGTTTTCATGAATCTAAAATCACTTTCCGGCTTGTATTCGCCGCACATGCTGCACTTTCGCATAGCTTCTTTATGCACTGTTATCACCATCCTTTATTGGGTCCCATTTACGCAGCTGCGCATATATGTATATCCCTGCGTTTACTTGATTGATAAAGACTTGTGCATCCTTAAATACGTAGCCTTTATATTCCTGACGCAGCATGCGTTCGATTGCGGAAAAGTCTTCTTTCATCGCTCTGGCATGTTTTCGCTTGAAGGTACTGTGATTCTTCCGGATGGTCGGCTGCTTCAAATTACCTTTGCTGGTGTTCCAGCGGCGCTTTCCGCGTGGTTTTTTGGTAATGTAGTTTGCCATGCCGGTCAATCCGTTTTCATCATAATCGATAGGGCGTAGCTCACTCCTTTTTCCTTTCGTCCACAGCCTGTTGAGCTCATCCATCGTAAGTCCGCAGTCTATCACAAGGTGATGATGACAGCGGATATCCTCCTCCCATTCCGTTACGTAAAGATACTTTGCACGCTCCATGCCTTTTTTCTTGAGCAACCGATTCACCCGGCGGAAATAATTTTGAATATCTTTTAAGGCTTCCTCCATACTTTCTGGAAGAAACCTATTCTCATAGTCGTGTGTTATCCAGTATCCCTTTCCAAAGTTTGTATTCAGCATGCGTATAACTTTCTTCCTGGCATTCTTATCATTCAGATTTTGCATTTCTTCCTTCGTCGGTTTTCGTTTTCCGGCCGCCGGTATCATGCAACGTTTTGTAAACTCCGGAAATATCTCGACTTCCAGCTGCGTACCGGAATAGATCGACTTTGTTGCATATATCGATTTGATTTTTCCATCCTTCAAAGCCCGTTCGATCTGTGATTCAGACAGCATGTTTGTTTGTATGTCGAATGCTTTCTCATAATCATAGTTGAGGTAGTGCTGTTTCGATGGTCTACCCCGTTGTCTGTTGTGTCTCTTCATGTATCTCTTCCTTTGGTTGACTTGTTAATATCCATTCCAAGGCCGGTAAGGACTATTCAGAAACACCTTTATACCCTTGCATTTTTAATGCTTTATGGTACAATAAAAGTAGGTTGAATAGTCAACTTCCCACTATGAAAAGAATGTTCTTCTTGTCAGGTTAAACATTCTTTTTTTATACTCTTCTGATCGCGCTGAGCATATCGTCGTACACCTTTATCCGTTGCTTGTATTTCATGTTCTCATCGATTCTATATGCACCGACATAGTGCCTTTTATTTGTGATCAGCATGAAGATGGAATCACTGCACAGAGCGACACGTATATCATTGCTCTTGTCTGCTTCCTGTATTTCCTGCAACAGTTCCGTCTGCATCTGCTTTATCGTCTGAGGTGTATTGTCCTTTGCGTATCTCATTTTCTGTTTCGCTTCCTCGTATGCCTGCATGATGATGTGCCGTAATATACACGCATCATCTTCTGACGATTCTTCCAGCCTTTCATCATTCAACACCGTTCCATCATCGAACTGAAATTCAAAGCAGTTGATCGCGCGTCTTATATTCAGTTTCTCTTCATAGACAGCAGTTCTTTCCTCCTCCATGATGTTTATAAGATATGACTTTACACACTGATACAGATTTCCGTTGACGATGCGCCGCTCCATATCATCATAGTCTTTGAAAAATATACGTAATGGCATCACAAATTCTCCTCTCTTTCTTTTTGGATTATCCTATATGCGATACAATGCAAGAATTGAGCATTCGACAGGTTTATCGTATATGGGGAAACGCCGATCGTTCGATATATTTCTCCGTGATCCTGGTCGATCGCTTTCTTTCTGGCATATCGGATGCTGCGCTCCACCCCGGATGATGTCGTACCTGTGATTTTGGCGATATCCGGATATAATTCTTTCGTCATTGATGTGTATCCTGTTTTTTTGCCACGAGCATCGATACACCGATCTTTATGCATTCAAATCCTTTCAGATCCGGTGTTATCCCCATATCAAGCAGCATTCCTGATAACCGGTCCATTTCTTCTTCACCTCTTGTTTCTTTTATCAGTCAGAATCTTTGACATGTTCAAAATTTTCACATGAATGCGATGGCTTCACATTCCTCATTCTTTTGTTCACACAATGCCCCATGAAACACCGAATGAACTCTTTATCCGCCTTCGTGTAATGCTGTACATAATATCGGCAATTCACACATGACTCCTCTTTTTCTACTCCCTGAATGAGATAGTTGTTAAAAATCAGCATATTAAAAACCTCCTGTTTTCATTTCTGTACTACGAAACTTCACAAGAGATTGCTTTTGTATGTTGAAAATACATTGCGTTTTATGTTACAATGTTTCTGCAATCCCTTGTGGTTTGTGAGCTTGGCGTTGTCACACTTCTTGCCGGAAACAGACAGCGCCTCTTTATTTTTATAATTTCTCTATAAGTTTTCTAATCAATTCTGATTTTGATAACTTATTTTTTTTACAGTAGTTTTCTATTTTATCCACCGTATCATTATCTACTCTTATAGTTATTTTAGTAGATTTTGGGTTTTCCTCTTTTGGTCTTCCCATCTTTTTTTTAGGCTCAGACATCTATCCTCCTTCCTACTTCTTGCCTTACACAAAGTATATTACATGTCCGACAAAAAGTAAAGAGGTTTTATACAAATTTTAACAACCTCATTCAGTTTTCAAAGATCTTTTCTGGATACACTACTTTTTTCATTTATTTTTTTAATCTAGTAATCGTATATTGATAATTTCTGTTTTCTTATGCTAGAATATTTGTACAGTTCCTTTGGAACTGACTTCTCCGGAGTATAGTGATCGTCAGCCAAATTTGATCACTATACTCTTTTTAGCTTTTAATGGAATAATGATCATTCATACGTATTTCCAGAATCATCATAATATTTCTGTTTTATGTCCATTACTTTCTTTATAGATTCTAAATCATTAGATATTTTCTTAAGATATCCAATAACCCTCTCTTCACGTTCTTCCATCAGTATCATATCAAAAGCATCTCCATCAATAACCTCTCCCCGTTCAAGCGCTTCTCTTAACGGGTTTTTATCTTTACATTTCATCGCTTCCCTCCTTTCACATATACTCTTGTTATATAAGTGCCTAAGCTTTCAGCCATAGCTTCCGATTCACACAAAATATCGATGTGATTTCCTGTGTAATTACCAGTGTCCTGTGCCACATACTCTTTACCATTGATTAACACAATAGTACCGTATGGTATTACAGCAGGATCTACACCAATGGTCACTCCAATCTCTGGATCAGCTCCACTAGCGGTTGCTGATGTAATATCCATGCCATAGTATGTTATCCTAAACTCACCAGGCAGAGCTGTTCATTTTGGTTGTGATTTCAGCTTTGCGATTTCCTTATTCTTTTCCTGCAGCTCAGCATTCTGCTCTTTCACGACCTGCCGAACCATCTGCAGCTCTTCGTTTGTTACTCTGTTCAGCAGCTGCAACCTTTCGACTTTTTGTTCCCACTCATTTTTTACCAAAATAGCGCTAACTGTTACGGTCAATAACATCACACTGGCCACAGATACTTTCCATATTTTCACTGTTGATACTCCTTTGCTTTCCGGATGATGCTGCAAAACTTTAACACAGTTTCCACGTCTTCCATATCTACAAGAAACGCCAGAAACTTTTCTTCTGCTTCATTGAGCGTTAAACCAAATACCACTTTATCGATAAACTCACGTTTGGCTTTACGGCTTTCTGTAATAAGCGATTCATTTGCTGTCATGTATATTCCTCCTTTTGTAAATTATTGACCTTCTTTTCATGTATGGTATTATTTACCTATACGGGAAGGGGGTGAATTATATGTCTCAAAAAAGCAATAAAGAGTTAGCTGTCGAATTGGCTTGTGCTGCTTTACATGCTATGTCAAACATGAGTCAATCTCAAAAAGTTTTTTCAGGAACTGATATTCAAAACATTTTAAATGAATGTTATTCTTTCGTAACTAATCTACCTGAAACTAAAGACGGCGTATAGTTATCTGAATTTTTCTTTGCTTCATAAAGAATCTTGGCTATTTCAAGTGCCGCCAGCGCTTGCTTATATTCAAGATTTTTTATATTTTCGTACAGTGTTTCAGATATTGCAATCATTTCATTTTTCATTATTATCTTCTCCTTTCAAGTGCTTTTTTTGTCGCAGCGTTAACCATTTTTTTATTTCGTCTCTCGACATTAGTTTGATATCTCTATTTTCTTGATATGGCGAAATAATCTGTATAGCAACCATCAGCAAATCTTTATCAATTAAAATCGTTTTTGTTTCTCTATCAAAATGTAAAGCACTTGGTACTTCACTTTTCCGTGGGTGCCCATTATTCGTCCACGAAAGAATCTCCCATATGATATCCTTAGCAGACATATCTTTTAATTCAACGCTTTCAATTGCTGTATGTGGTTTTTTCTTAATTCTTTTCATTTTGTATTCTCCTCTTCATGGCCATTCTATATTCAATTTTCCAATGCATCTAATTGCCTCACCTAAATAAGAGCACGTTCCTCGGCTTTCCCCTGAAACTATAATTAAACCATCACTTATATACCTTAAAATATTAGTGATCGATTCATCTACGTACTCCAATTCCGCACCGATTTTATTGAGCCCATTTTTGATATTTACAACAAACTCAATCGCTTCAGGCAGATAATCTGTATCTATCCCATCCTGAGCATTCTCATTTAATCCTTTATTTACAAAATCGCAAATATTCACGATTGTTTGGTTTAATTTAACCATTAGTATTCTCCTTTCTTGTTATGTTGCAGTCATTTGATCACTTGTTATTTATCCTACTTTTTATAGCCGTATACTTTATGATAATTAGTAATTGCTGATTCAATTTCGGTATTGGCTATCTCTTTTAAGTCTGATTCAATTTTGCTTGCTAATTTCTCGTGCCGAGCAGTTGGTAAAGACAATTTGACTATCGCTTGTATCATCAACGGAAGGTCTATTCTCATAATTTTTTGAGCTTTGATTTCTTCTTCTTCAAAATCAAATATATCTAGTTCAGCTTCACTCATATATCATTCTCCTTTCCCACTGCATCGAGGTGTTTTCATATCACATGCAACCACCAAGCTCCCGCGTTGTTCAGCGTCAGGAAGTGCAGCGTTTTCTTCACGCTTTTTAGCAGTGACGGTGTACTCAACACCCGGCGGCGCAAACTGTTCTGTCATAGCAGACGATAACGCCCTTGCGAATCTATCCGCATGAAACTGGGTAAATTCACCAATGATCCTTATAGCCATATTTATTCTCCCTTCTCACTGCATCGCGGTATATTGGATTCACATGCTAGTGTTCCGGCAGCTGCTTTTTTCTTTCTGACATCTGTCAGCGTCGCAACTGCTTCTGATGAAATTACTAGATTATGCAATTCCTCAGAGCTCATTGTTCCAGACAGCAATGCATATTTGTAATTATCCAATACTTTCTTTTCTTTTTCGTTTAGCATTATTAGCACCTCCTATGCTTGACACAATCATAATACATCCATATTTTGACCTTGTCAAGCATTTAATAAGTTTTTTTGTCCTTTACAAGCATATTGTTTTGTGTTATTCTTTTATCGAAAAGTAGGTGATAAAGTGAAACAAGTGGATATCGAACGCGGAAAGCGTCTGCGAGAGCTACGTAAAAATGAATTGAAATTAACACAAGAAGAGTTTTCTAAAAGTATAGGAATTTCTAGGTCTAATTTGGGTAACATTGAAACTGCACAAATATCTTTGACTGAAAGAAATGCTGACTATATTTCGCTGATTTATGGCATTAACAAAGAATGGTTGTTAAATGGTACGGAGCCTGTTTTTAGAGAGCTATCTAAGGAAGAAGAGATTGCAGCATATCTTGGTGATTTGATTTCACCAAGCAATACCAAAGATTTTCAAAAACGTTTTATTCGTGCTCTTGCGAAATTAGATGATGATGGCTGGGATGTTATAGAAGGGTTGATAAATAATATCGTAAAAAAAGAGGACTAGCCTCAAAAGGCGTCCTCCATAGTGTTATTTAACTTGTTGAATAACGATATAGATTAACTGCAGTGTAGTATAATCTGGAACACTTTTTACTGCTTCGCAGATTGCTTTTACCAGTTCTTCTCTATCCTTATCTTTACTCACGATTGTTCTCCTCTCTTTCTTTTCGGTCAGATTGGGGTAGCATTAAACAATCATAGGCATCACTCCAGACGTGCCTTTTAATTTTACTAAAGGTAGTTTATGGAAACACTGGTAAATATTGGAATATATATTTGAAGGGAGGATTTTTAAATGAAAAGATTATTAACTTTGTTGCTTTGTGCTAGTTTTTGTTTTAGCATATCTGCCTGTTCAAGCAAAGAAAAAAGAATAAGTGAGAAAGCTGAAAAGATATTAGCTAATACTAAAGAAGTTATAAAAGACAGATATGGTATATCCTGTACTGATGGAGATGTGGTTGAAAATGAATATATTGTTAAATGTGGCTATTCCATAAGCAATATAGATGTATCTCTAAAGTTTGATGATTCACTAAATCTTATAACAATCCATGTAATGAAAGATGATTTGAATAATGTAAATTTACAAAATTCAATAAAATTTGTTGATACTATTTTTATCAAATTACTTGCTGAATACTCTCCCACATCACAAGCAGAAAAAGCTAAATTATCGGTAATAGACGATTTATCTATAAGTGATGTTAATATAAATAAGAGTAAAACTATAGGAGATTATAAAACAGAAGTCGTTTACTTTACACCATTTTATGAAAGTGCTGATGGTAATACATTTGGATTAATAAAGCCTTTGACAATAGAGAATAAGGAATTTGCAATAAAAGATACAGATAAGCTAGTGACAAAAGGTTCGTACTTTTTAACAATTAGCTATAACAAATAAAAAAACACCCCCTGCGCCAGCAGAGAGTGCGTGGTATCAGCGCCAACTGACACCGGGTATAGAAAAAATGACCACCACGTCATAACTTTTTCTATACCTCTATTTTAGCACTTTTTAAAATGAATGGAGGTTTTATTTATGGAAATGAAAAACGCCCGTTTGTACGCTCGTGTATCTACTGATGAGCAAAGAAAAAAAGAACAATCAGTACCTGATCAGCTGGAAGCCTTGAAAGAGTACTGTGAAGAACACAATTACAATATCAAAGGCATTTATCATGACGATGGTATATCCGCAGCTACCATCGACAAGCGCAAAGACTTTTGCCGCATGCTGGATGACTTGCAACAAAACGAAGTAATACTATTTACAAAGCTGGATCGATTCAGCAGGGACCTATTAGATGGGAATTTATTATTGAAACGTTTTGCTCCTTTGAATGTGAGTTTTAAAGCTATATTGGAACCTGACATTGATGTTACGACGGCAGACGGAAAGTTCAGGTTTGACCTCATGGTATCTCTGGCCGAGCGAGAACGTAAAATCGATTCAGAGCGTATTCTGTTTTCGTTCGAAAGAAAAGTAGCAAGAGGTGAGTTTCTTGGCGGCCGGCTTCCGATCGGATACATCAAGGATAATAAACGTGCTGTCATCGATCCTGAGAAAGCAGCATTTGTTAAAGATATTTTTGAAACTATGGAAATCGAACAGAATACATTCCGTGTGATGAAAGCTATGAATCATAAATACGGCCTTAATAAAGATAAAAAATACTATTATCGTAAACTTATAGATCAAAGATATACAGGTGTGTACCGCGGTAAAACTAACGTATTCCCGCAAATTATATCACCTAATCAATACGATAACGTACAGTCAATACTGCAAGGCAGGTATATCAAGCGTGGTCCCTCACGTAGAGACTATATATTTTCCGGATTATTGCTATGCTCACAATGCGGTCGTAAACTCGCTGGATCAGCGACAAGTGGTAAGTACAAGATATATAAGTGCAGCAACCTCCAGAAGGGTGAAAAAATGCATTGCTGCTTCGCTGAAAAGAAACTCGAGAAAAAGATACTGCCCAAAATCATGCCGTTATTACAGAAATATTTGTTAGACCTGGAAGCTTCCGAAGCCAAAGTCTCACAAAATCGTGATATCATACAAATTTCCAAACAGAAAATCAATAGACTTCAGGATTTATATATCGATGGAAAAATAGATAAAGATACATTTGACCGCAAGTATGCCGATCTGAATGAAATTATAAGTGCAGAAGAACAGAAAAGTAATATAGTATCCATTCAGGAAGCAAAACAAAGATATACACAGCTTCTTGATATGGATATTGAAAATATCTATTCTACGCTTAATGATAATGAAAAGCGTAAATTATGGCATTCTTTTATTGATCGCATAGTTATAAAATCATACGACGAAATCGATATTTTTCTTTTGTGAGTAACTACTGACTATTATCCCTTACACTGCAGAAATCGGTTATCAGCATTTTGGTCTGATTATAACAATTTTTCATAACAAGGCATTCGTTGTGCCGATGAGCGGGAATCATACGGCTTATCTGCAGGCCTACAGCAAGGAGAATCCGAAAGGGAAGCGTCATTTGATGCGCCTGGGGAAAATCAAGGGAATGAATAAGGAATCGGTTTTGTTCATCAATGATGCAAAATGGATCAATACTGCCAGAATTATTGATGTCAAAGCACATTTAAGGCGTGACAGTGAGCTGTTCCGTGAAATAAAGGAACGTGTGAAAAACTGTCTGGACTAATGCAAGGCGCTTGTTTGACGGGGAAATGCAATTTGAAGAGTTAGGGAATGTCAGGATGATGAAGAATGCTGTGGAAAAGCAGGCAATTTTGCAGAACAGACAAAATATGACAGAATCCATGCGAAATGTCTTCTACAATAACGCATGAAAGAGGTGGTTTTGTTTGGAAAAGGTGATGAACAAGAGACTGAAGGGGAAATTTTCCATTCATGCGGAGGATTTGGCCTGTGCCGGAATTTCAATAATTCTTGGTACACTGGCTTCTCCGCTTAGTTATACACTTGCATTTCTGTATGTATCCTATTCCTATATGCGTACAATCCGGGAAGCAATGATCAGCGTATTTTTTATTCTTCTTTGCTCGTTAACCAGAGGAATTCTGCCGGCGTACAGCTATGCGCTTGGCTTTGCCTGTTACTTTGTGATTATTCATATGGTTAAGGTGATGAATCAGAATTTATACCAGTGGATGCCGTATCTGACAGCACTGTTAAGTGCGGCGTTCAGTGTCCAGCAGTATGGACTGCACAATACGGCTGTGATTCTGCCGGTACTGAGCTTTGTGTTGATGCAGGAGCTGTTTGCGGATTATCAGTGGATTCAGAAGGGGATGCTGCATAATGCCTGCATGCGGGGAATTCTGCTGTTTACCATCGGCTTATTGGGGGTGGAGCTGTTACCAGTATATGCACAGGAGGTCATTATGATTACCATGCTGCTGATTGCTTTATCAAGCAATGCATGGATCACAGTGACTGTGGCGCTGATGATATATTTCCTGCTGGATATCCGTGTGCTGCCGGCACTTGTCCTTACGGTTCTTTTAAGTGTTTTGAAAAAGGAGCGCAAGAGTGCCATGCTGCTGTTGCTGGGTGCATGTTTCCTGTATCCGGATAATACAGAGGATTTGATATATCTGCTGCTGTGTATGAGCGGTGTTCTGCTTGTACCGGCGAATGCAGCTTCCCTGCATATGAGTACGGAGCTTCAAAATGAACAGGAGTACCGGCTTTCTCAGACGAGTATGCTAAAGCGGCAGATGCAGAATTATGCCAATATCTTTCAATCCCTGTCGGAATATTATGCACAGATCAGTGATGTGCAGGCTGAACTGCTTGCCAATATGTCCAATGCTTTGCAATATAATGCAGACGCCATACGAAAAATAGACGGCTACGAAAAGGATACGGTACGTGTCGCCAAGGCGCTGGAAGGCTATCAATATGATGTGCGTGAGCTGAGTATTGAAGAGCCGAAGGAGGGCTGTATACAGGTTTGTGTGGAAATAGCAAATATCAAACGCGGAGAAATACGAACCACGCTGCTTCCGCTGCTTGAGGTCCTGCTTCACCGAAATCTGCAGATCGCGGACATTCGCAATCGAAAATTCATGCGCGGCTATCATTCCATCACCGTCTGTGATGATATTCCCTTTGTCATTGATGCCTATGCGGACAGTGTAAAAAACTCCTACACCTCCAGCGGGGACACCTTTTCCATCTTCAGATTCCGTCAGAGTGTGGTGTGCATGATTTCGGATGGTATGGGAAACGGTGAGCGTGCTGCCCAAAGCTCACGCCTGATTACGAATATTTTCCAACGTATGATGGTCAGTGGAATTCCACAGGACAGCGCCATCAAATGTATAAACAAGCTGATTCAAAGCGATACCTATGCAACGCTGGATGTCATCTGCTTTAACCGTTCACAGGGGGTTGCCTACATATCAAAATCCGCAGCCTGTCCGACATTTCTGCTGCGGGATGATCAGATATATGAAATTAACGGCAGTGCGTTGCCTGTGGGAATCATCAGTCAGATGCAGCCGGACTGCTTCCAGGTTGATGTAAAGGCAGGGGATGAATACCTTATGATATCTGATGGCATATATATGAATGAGATTTATAAATGGCTCAATCAGAGGACACAGACAAGTGTGAAGGCGGATGTGGAAAGCTTTACGGAGCTGTTAAAAAAGACAAGACGTAAGGACGATTCTACGATTGTACTGGCCAAAGTGGATGAGGTTTAGGAAACTGTGCCAGCTTAAAGATATTAGAAACTCCGTGAAATTACGTTTGCGATAATTAAAGCTCAGTGCTGTATTTATAGAATACTGTATAAAGTAATCATAACAACGAAAATGTTATATTACCAGCCTGTTTCCTTTAAAATTTATATGATAGTATATAGGTGTAAGAGGAACGATAGGGGTTGGTAGTAATGGTTATACATAACCTTCACGCTCTGAAGCACAGGAGCATGAAGATGCTTGAAGACAAAGAAAAACACTTAAAATTCCGAATATGGGTTTCTGTGATATGTATGGTCTGCTTATGCGGATGCTCTAGTGCAGGTGAGAAACCGGAAATAGAAGTAACGCAACAACCTGTCATATTGGAGACCCATACGAAAGCATTATCGGATAAACAGATACTGTCATTTTCTCTAACGCAGCCGGTGAGTGAGGGATACAGTGTTGCTTATGAAGGAAATTGTGTCATAAACGCAGATGGAACACTTGATCGTGAGAATGAAGTCACCGTTTTTACATCCATCATGAAGGAGAATACCGTGCTGGCGAATGATACCAAACACATTGGAATCGCCAATATAGATAGTAACCTGACGATACAGGATGAAAATACCTTGTTGCTGATAACCACAGTACACTATGATGATCCTGATGGAGATATCATATTTCATTATCTGGAGCATATGACACTTGCTGTGAAGCAGAATAAGGGAACTTACCATATCGAAATAACTGAGGTGACCATGGCATAGCGTGATAAAGAATTAGTATGGGAGTGCTTATAATAGGGCATTCCTTTTCTTAGATATTCTGAACGCAAATCATGCAGAATTTGATCCTATCTGAATTTCATATCTACTTCTTTGCTTTGTTGTAAGGGAATTTGTATCAGTCTTCATCATACATGAAATTCATACCCACCTGCATGATATAATGTAGAAAGAGTATGATATAATAAAGCTATGCAGACAGGAGCTGATAATATGAAAGCTTTGCCAATCGGTATAGAAAATTTCAAAGAAATGATTGATCATCAATATTATTATGTCGATAAAACGAACTTTATCAAAGATGTATGCAATGAAAAAGTAGCGTTATATACAAGACCGAGGCGATTTCACCGAAATAGTGTCGATACCTTTGGTATCCGACAAGAGGCGCGCTAGTAGCGGGAAAAACCTTGAATATGAGTAGGCGCTGCCCGCCCAGGCGTGCTGTATTATTTCTTTTCAATCAAACAAAAGGAAAGCGCTTATCTGTTTGAGGGATTGGATATCACAAAAGATGCGCAGGTTATGAAACTACAGAATCAGTATCCGGTTATTTTTCTTACTTTAAAAGATATGAAAAATAATACCTTTGAAAAACAACTGACAATGTTTTCCTATCTGATGCAGGAAATCATTAGAAATAATCATGAATTGCTAACAAGTGAGCGGATCAATGAATTTGACAAGGAGCGAATGAAAAGTTTATACCGTGGTGCACAAAATGAAGTGGAGCTGCAAAATGCTTTAAGATTCATTTCGGGATGTCTGGAACAACATTATCAAAAGCAGGTAATCATACTCATCGATGAATAGGCGCTGCCCGCCCATGGCGTGATGTCCCTTTACAGAATGCCTACTTGAACGGTTATTATGATGATATGGTTGCTTTCCTTGGAAATGTATTCAGTGCTGCTTTAAAAACAAACAATGCCTTAGAGAAAGGGATACTGACAGGCTGTTTAAGGATTGCGAAAGAATCGACACCACAGGCGGGCTTTAGCCTTTTTACTGGACTGAATAATTTTAAGGTGCTTTCTATTTTTGATGAGACCTCCAAACAGCGATTTGGCTTCACGCAGAATGAAATCGATTCCTTGTTGCTTGATTATCAGGCAAATGAATATCAGGGGCAGGTAAAGGAATGATAGGCGCTGCCCGCCCATGGCGCGATGGCTATCAGTTTGGAAACTGTGAAATTTACGCTACTAGCGGACAGAGTCTAACCCGTGGAGTGTTTTGATGTATCTTGATAAATTGATTAAAACGGATAAACAAACACCGGAGTCTTTTTGGGCGAATACGAGTGGAAATGATATTATCTATCGCTACGTAAAAGAAGCAAGCTCTAAAATGAGAGAAGAATTCGATATACTGGCATCAGGCGGAGTTATTGAAAAAACAATCAAGGATAATATAACGTATAGGGAATTGGATCAAGTTAATAATATTTACAGCTTTTTATTGTTTACCGGTTATCTGAAAGCTGTTCAATGTACGGATCAAGAGAAGGGAATCTACCAGTTGATGATTCCAAACAAGGAAATCAATCGGATTTATACGATGATCTTCCGTGAATGGTTCGAACAGCAGATAATGCAAAACAGTATAAAATTTGCAGAAGCGCTGATGGTAGAAGATGTGAAAGCGGCTAATAAAGTACTGAACGATGTTTTATTTCAGTCAATCAGCTATTTTGATTACAATGAAAGGTTCTATCATGGTGTTTTAATAGGCATGTTAAATGACTATCAGGTAGTGTCTAATCAGGAATCAGGAGAAGGCAGGTTTGATCTTGCTGTTCTTCCGGCATATGCCAAAGAAAGAGGCCTGTTGTTTGAAGTAAAGGTGGTAAAAAATATGGAACATATGGAAATAGCCGCAGAACAGGCATGCCGGCAGATAAAAGATAGGAAGTATCTGGAAGTTCTGTATAAGAAAGGCTATACAGATATCGTCGCATACGGAATCGTCTTTTGTAAGAAATCCTGTCTGATTGTAAAAGCAGAATAGCAGTCTGTCTGAGATTTCAGGATATAGGATAAAAGCAGGTGTTGGATGATGAATATCCCTCATCTGTTTTTTCATAGACAACGTGTTCGTTTTCTACCAGTGATAGAATAAATTCACCTGGCTATTTATTTTTCATATTGCCTAATGATCGTATTTACCGTATAATAGCCGCATGAAACAAATGAAGAAACTGGAAAAAGGAACCTATATCATCGGTGTCAGCGGAGGCCCGGACTCTATGGCATTGCTGGATATGTGCAGAAAAGAAGGATTCCAACTGGTTGTCGCGCATATGAATTATAAGAAGCGTGATACGGCGGATCGGGATATGGAACTGGTGCGCAGCTATTGTGCACGTTTTCATATTCCCTTCGAAGCGAAACTGCAGACAAAGCCCTGTGTGGGCAACTTTCAGGCGTTTGCCAGAGAAGAGCGCTATCGTATGTATCGCGAGCTTTTACAGAAGTATCAGGCGGCTGCCGTATTGCTGGCACATCATTTGGATGACCATCTGGAAACCTATCTGATGGCAAAAGAGCGTGGTAGTATGAAGGAATATCTCGGTATACAGGAGGAAGCATGCATCATGGGCTGTACAATCATCCGTCCGCTAATGGCGTATAGCAAACGGGAACTGGAAGCATACTGTAGAGAGAATGCCGTGCCTTTTGGAATTGACGAAAGCAACCTTACGGATCACTATGCAAGAAACAGAATCCGGCATGAGATTGTGGATAGAATGTCGGAAAAGGAAAAAGAAACGCTGATGGAAACCATTTCCCGGGAAAACATGCGCATGCAGCAGCTGCGTGCAGATTGCCGTGCGTTTTTAAACAGCTGGGACGGAAGTCTGAAAAAACTGCGGGTACTGGACAGCTATTTTCTGGAACAGGTGCTGATCACCTGGATTCATGATACATGCAGCTGTTATCTGTCCATGCATGAAATTCAGGTGCTGCGGGAGCTGATTATGAACAATGCAAACTATTGGACACGCGATATCGCCGGCGGGTATGATATATACAGTGAATACGGAAAGCTGGTAATTGATATCAGTGAGGAAATCAGCTATTCCTATGTATACGATTATGCAGTATTTGAGAAAACCCCGTACTTTGAAACAGCTCCTCACGGAACAGGGGTTGAGGCGGTTACTCTGCAGGAAACAGACTGGCCGATAACCATAAGAAATGCACAGCCGCAGGACGCCATACAGCTTCGATTCGGCGTAAAAAAGCTGAACCGCTGGTTCATAGACCGCAAAATTCCCAAAAAGGAACGCAAATTATGGCCGGTTGTTGTGAATGCTGCGGGAAATGTGATTCTGGTGCCTAAAATTGGCTGTGATATTGCACATTTTTCTAACAATCCTACGCTATTTGTGTTAAAATAGTAGATAGCTGTATTAGGAGGATTTTGCATGCACGACGTAGTTGAAAAAGTATTGGTGTCCGAGGAAGACATCGTAAAAAGAAGTATGGAATTAGGAAAACAAATCAGTGATGATTACCGCAAAACAGGGAAGGCACCGCTGCTGGTAGCCTTACTGAAGGGAAGTGTTCCTTTTCTTGCAGAGCTGATTAAGCATATAGATTTGGATATCCAGTTTGACTTCATGGATGTATCAAGCTATGAAGGAACAGAGTCCATCGGAGATATTAAAATTGTCAAGGATCTGGACTGTTCAGTAAAGGGCGTACCGATTCTGCTTGTGGAGGATATCGTTGATACCGGACGCACGCTGAAGGAAGTGACACGTCTGTTGAAAAACAAAGGGGCAAGCGATGTAAAAGTCGTTTCTCTGTTAGATAAACCGGATCGTCGTGTTGTAGATATAACTGCAGATTATGTAGGTTTTGAGATACCCAACGAATTTGTTGTGGGCTTCGGTCTTGATTATGACCAGCATTACCGCAATCTGCCTTATATAGGAGTACTGAAACCTGAAGTATACAAATAAAACGTTAGGAGGACGATTGAATGAACAATAAAAAGTTTATAAGCTTTCTACCTTATATCTTAGTCCTTGGTATTATGCTGCTTCTGATTTCCTATGGATCAGAGGGTAATACAAAAAACTTTAACTATAACGAATTTATGACAAAGGCAAATACCATGACATTCACCAAAGCGGAAATGTCAATGGGAACTACCGTTATTGATGTAAAAGGGTCGTATAGTGAGAAAGGCAAAGATGTAAACTTCACCGTTCGTGTGCCAAATACGGAAAAGAATGTTTCCTATCTGACAGACGTATTCAAAAAAAGCAAGAGTACCAATTTAACAGTAAGCGATCCAAACAGGGAAAGCCTGTTAATGAAATTCCTGATGAATGTGTTCCCGTTCCTGCTGATTGCAGGTGTGGCGTTCTTCATGTTTTCTAAAATGAACGCGGGAGGAAACAATAAGGCATTTGAATTCAGTAAATCCCGTGCAAAGATCGAAGGAAATATCAAGGTTCGCTTCAAAGATGTTGCGGGCTGTGATGAGGAAAAAGAAGAGGTTAAGGAAATCATCGACTATCTGAAGGATCCAAAGCGGTTCACAGATATGGGTGCCCGTATTCCGAAGGGCATGCTGATGGTAGGTCCTCCCGGTACCGGTAAGACGCTGCTTGCCAAGGCAGTAGCAGGAGAGGCAGATGTACCGTTCTTCTCTATTTCCGGTTCTGATTTCGTTGAAATGTTTGTCGGTACCGGTGCGAGCCGTGTCCGTGACATGTTTAAAAAAGCACAGCAGACTGCACCGTGTATCGTCTTTATTGATGAGATTGACGCCGTCGGAAGACAGCGTGGAGCCGGCATGGGCGGTGGAAACGATGAGCGTGAACAAACCCTGAACCAGCTGCTTGTTGAAATGGATGGTATGGGTGAGAATAAGGGTATTGTAATCATTGCGGCTACCAACCGTCCGGATGTTTTGGACCCTGCGTTGCTGCGAAGCGGACGATTTGATCGCCAGATTACAGTGAACCTGCCGGATAAGCGCGGACGCTATGAAATTTTGAAGGTTCACGCAAGAAACAAAAAGCTGGCGCCGAATGCAAATCTGGAGGGTCTGGCAAAGCGGACACCGGGCTTCTCAGGTGCCGATTTGGAAAACGTGTTGAATGAGGGTGCTATATTAGCCGTACGTGATAAACGTAAGGTAATTACAATGGAGGATCTTGACGAGGCTATTGACCGTGTTATGATGGGGCCTGCCAAGAAATCCAAGAAATATACAGACAGAGAAAAACGCCTGGTAGCCTTCCATGAGGCAGGACACGCTGTTATCGGCTTGAAGCTGGATGACGCAGACAAGGTGGAAAAGGTTACGATTATTCCGCGTGGTGAAGCAGGCGGCTATAACCTGATGACACCGAAGGAAGAAAAAATGATGCCGACAAAGGCAGACTTCATGGCACAGATCACCGGCTTAATGGGTGGACGTGTTGCTGAAGAGGTTATGTTTGATGAAGTATCTGCCGGAGCAAGCAATGATATTCAGAAGGCTACAAAAATTGCAAAGGCTATGGTACGAAGCTGGGGTATGTCCTCTCTGGGACCGATTCAGTATGATGATGGTACCGGAAATGTATTCCTGGGCAGAGATTATGGCAGCGGAAGCAATTATTCCGGTGAGATTGCATATGAAATCGACAAGGAAATCCGTAAGATTATCAATGAATGCTACGATCGTGCAAAACAGATTATTGAGGATAACAAGGATCTGCTGACACTGATTGCAGAAACGCTGATTGAGGAAGAAACCATCACCAGCGAACAGATTTACAATCTGATGAATTACGGTAAGCTGATTTCTCCTGAGGATGAAGTACGTGCAGCGGAAGCAAAAGCCAAAGCGGCCGAGCAGAAGCTGAAGGATCTGGAGGCAGGCATTACACAGGAAGATACTGCTAAGGAAGTCCACGAAGACGTACAGGATTCAAAGGAGGCGGATATTGATTTTGATGCAGCCTTAAAAGAGCTGACTAAAAACGATTACGACGAACATAAGGAATAGTAAAACAGAGTCATGCGAGCGGGTAAACGTTCCATGACTTTTTTCAATGAATCAAAGCTATATTTAGCATTATATGGTAATCCAATGAATGGAAAGGGGAACTTTATCCCCGCAATCAATTAGATATACCCGAAATAGCAGGCATGAAAATCGGTATCGTCAACATTATGGTGAATGATGAAACAGACTATGCTTTAGGATGTATGCATAGCCCTTACTTATTAAAATGAAAATTCATATAGTAGAAATAAATGGATAAAAATTTCATAAAATTATTCTATTGAGCAAATTATCTGATAATTTACGTGAAAAATCACAAAATATAACCGTTTACAGTGAAATTAGTTTCATCAGTTTAAGAAAAAAGGATACTGCACCCTGAATGGACTGTAAGTGTTTACATTAAAAAAAGTACAGGATATACTATACGAGAACTTGATAGGAGGAAAACTTATGAGTAAGCATATTGTAGCAATTACAGCATGTGCAGCAGGTATTGCACATACGTACATGGCTGCGGAATCTATGGAGCAGGCAGGGAAAAAACGCGGAGATTCTGTACATGTAGAAACACAGGGGTCCATCGGAGCGGAAAACGTTCTGAGTGAACAGGAAATCAAACAGGCAGACGTTGTCATCGTGGCAGCTGATATTGATATTGATTGTGCCCGCTTTGCCGGAAAACGTGTCATGAAGGTAAGAAGCGTGGATGCAATCAAGGATGCCAATGCATTGATTGAGCGTGCTTTGAATGAGGCGACGCTGTATGGCGAAAAAGGAAGCAAGGCGGGAAACATCACACTGGGGAAAACGGAAAATCCGATTATCAAACACATTATGAGCGGTATTTCCTACATGGTCCCGATGTGTATTGCCGCAGGTTTACTGCTGGCGATTGCGAATGTATTTGCATTTCAGAAGGACGATCTGGGGAGAATTGTAAACTGGGGCTTTGATAACAAAACAGCGATGGGCTACTTCATGCAGAAGCTGTTCATGGTGGGACAGACAGGCTTCAAGCTGATGATTCCACTGTTTGCAGGCTTTGTTGCGAAATCCATCGCAGACAAACCGGCAATCGCTCCGGCTATGATCGGTGCCTATATTGCCAACGATCCTGAATTTCTGGGAACACAGACAGGCGGTGGTTTCCTGTCTGCGATTCTGGTTGCATTCATCGTAGGATATTTTGTAAAGGGGATGAAGCGTATTCCCTGGCCGAAAATCGTGCAGCCACTTACCGGTATTATGATTATTCCGTTCGTATCCACTCTGGTGATTATGATTATCGTTCTGTTTTTGATCGGTCAGCCGATTGCATTCGCAATGGATGCATTATACAGCGGACTGACAACACTGAATGAACAATATGCGGCAGCTCCATTCATTATCGGGGCAATCATTGGGGCAATGGTCGGCTTTGACTTCGGCGGTCCGGTAAATAAGACGGCATTGATTTTCGGAACAGCCGTATTTACGGATACAATGACCAAATACGGTGTACAGGGTGCTAACTTCGTGCCGCAGAGTGCCACACAGGCGGCGATTTCCGTTGCGCCGCTTGGTATCTGGCTGGCATCTGTGATTTTCAAAAACAAATTCTCAAAAACTGAAAAGATTTCTGCGACAAGCGCCTTCGGCATGGGAATGGTCGGTGTAACAGAAGGGGCGATTCCCTTCGCTGCAGCCAATCCGTTACAGATGATTACAGCAAGTGTGGCAGGCTCTGCACTGGCAGGAGGTCTGGTAGCTTTGACAGGCTGTAAATTTTATGGCGGTATCGGATCACCACTAGGAACCTTTATCGGATATATCGAACAGCCGATACCCTTTATCACCTGGATTCTCTGTGTACTTGCAGGGATTGTGGTAACGGCATTGATTATCGGCTTCTGGCGAAAACCGGTTGTAGAAGAAAACGAGTAACAGGAGGCAGTTATGGATAAGAGTGTATTTGACAGGCATCATATTCAGTTTGATACAGAAGCGAAAACACAAAAGGAAGCCTTTCATGTGATTGCACACGCAGCATATGAAGCAGGCTTTGTAAAGAATGAGAATGCTTATTTTGAAGGTATGTGTGAGCGTGAAAAAGAGGCGACAACCGGCTTTCAGGACGGTATCGCTATTCCTCACAGCAAGCATGCGACCTGCATGAAACCGGGAATCTTTCTTGTGAAATTTGAACATCCGATAGAATGGAACGCGCTGGATGGGGAGCCTGTACAGGTAGCACTTGGGCTTACGATTCCAGAGGATGGCGGTGATGTGCATCTGCGCATTCTGAGCAGGCTGGCACGCAAAATGATCAGCGAGGAATTCCGAACGGCACTGAAAAGCGGAACCGATGTTGATGCCTTGTATGAGGTTATCGCTGCAGTGGAGCTGTAAGCGATAGATAGCTATGAAGAAAATGCATGTGTATTCTCATACACATTGGGATTATGAATGGTATTTTACCGCAAGTGAATCCATCATACAGCTGATTTATCACATGGATGAGGTGATTTCCGCACTGGAAAGCGGAACACTGAAGACCTATTTACTGGATTCTCAGGTGAGTATTCTGGAGGAATATCTGAATATGATGCCTGAAAAAGAGCCCGTGGTACGCAAGCTGGTAGAAGAAGGAAAGCTGATGATCGGACCCTGGTACACTCAGAGCGATGAACTGATTATCAGTGGAGAAAGCCTTGCGAGAAATCTGTGGTATGGGATAAGCTATGCAAGAGAACTGGGTAACTGTATGATGATCGGTTATCTGCCGGATTCCTTTGGACAAAGCAAGGATATGCCCAAGCTGTATAACGGCTTTGATATTCGCGAAGCTCTGTTCTGGAGAGGAGTTCCCAATGATGTATGTAAACAAAGAGAGTTTTACTGGCACAATACAGATGGAAGTGCTGTGCTGTGCTATCATATCCGGGACGGATACTTCTATGGTGGAAATCTGATTTACACCGATGATGTGGACAAGGTGGAAAATCGTGTTTTAAACGGTGCCTCCACAACCCATCAGCTGCTTCCTCTGGGAGGGGATCAGCGTTATGTGGATTTCAATCTGCAGGAGCGTCTGAGCTATTACAATGAACGCTCCACACATGATATTCAATATTTTGAAAGCGATTTGGAAAGCTTCTTTAAAGAGCTGCGAGAGGAGGAAGGACTGCCGCAGATTACGGGCGAGTTTATTGATGCCTCCGTTTCCAAGATTCACCACTCCATTTATTCCTCACGCTATGATCATAAACAGCTGAATGATATAATTGAACGTCGCATTATCTATCAGCTGGAGCCATTTATGGTTATGCAGATGCAGATGGGGATCAAACCCAAAACCTCACTCCTGAGGAAGCTGTGGAAGAAGGTGCTTTTAAACCATGCGCATGACAGTGCCTGCGGCTGTAACAGTGATGCTACCAACGATGCCATCCTGCAAAGATTAAGGGACTGTGATCAGATGAGCTCGATGCTTTTGGATTATCAGGTACGCAAGCTGAGTGAATCCATCGAGGGAATCCGTGAACAGGATCTGGTGTTCTATAATACGCTGCCATATACTAGAGATGATGTATACCAAGTGTCTGTATCTACGAAAGCAAGGCACTTCCGTATTGTGGATGAAGCCGGCTGTGAGGTTGTTTATGACTGTCTTGGGACGCAGCGTGTATACAGCGGAAGCATACGCAGGGACCCGTCTGTATACGATGAGGATTTGTATTATTATCAGAGTGATATCCGTATTGCCATGACTATGAGGCCAATGAGTATGCGTATACTGCATCTGGAAGCATGTGAGCACACGGAACAGCTGCAGGAATGCAGTGCTCTTGAAAATACATTTTATAAGATTACCATGGAAAACGGCAGTCTGCGACTGCTGGACAAAGCAAACGGGAAAGTTGTTGAGGATTTCCTGTATGTAGAGGACAGCGGAGATGAGGGAGATACCTATGATTACTCCTGGCCGGCGCCTGACCATATCTATACGCTTCACTTTCAGGATGCACAGGCAGAATGGAAGCATGGAGCACTTGCGGAAACGCTGGTATTGCATGGAGCATGGCAGCTTCCCGAGAATTTGCAGGAGCGTGCCGATGGGAAATGCAGTCAGGATATCGCATATACGCTTTGTATACAGCTGCATCAGGCCTCAGATGTATTACAATGTGAAATGACCATTGACAACACGGCGATGGAGCATCGCATGCGTGTGATTTTACGTGGTTTAAGCAGCTCATCCTGCAGTATTGCGGACACCCCGTTCGGTACCATTCAAAGAGCACATGATCCCAAGCACATGGAGGACTGGAAGGAGGCTGGCTATCGTGAGGAGCCTACGCCGATTTATCCGATGCTGCACCATGTATCGAATGGAACAAATCAGGTGCTGACTTGTTTCTGTAAGGGAATAAAGGAATATGAAATCCTGAAGCATACCGATATCGCACTGACACTGTTTCGCAGCGTACCATTGCTTGGACGTCCGGATTTGAACCGCCGTCCCGGAATTGCGAGCGGAAACGAATTCAAATATATACCGACACCGAAATCAGAGCTGCGGCAGACCATGAGCTTCTCCTTTGCCCTGTGCCTGCGGAATGGATACGATGCTATGGAAGTGCAGAAAACATGGCTGCGCTATGCGAATGATGTCCTGTTTTATCAGCTGCAGGAGGTCAACCGCTTTGTGAACACACAGAAATACTTTGTCACTCACCCGTATCCGAATGCGGTAAAACCTCTGCATAGCGCTATTCTCGATATGGACAAAAGTGACTGCCTGCAATTTTCTTCCCTGTATCCGCTGGATGATAAACAGGCGATCCTGCGGGTATATAATAGTCGCAATGAGATGGTAAAGGAAGATTCACTGTGTTATACAGGAGAAACCATACAGCAGACGAATATGCTGCATGAGCCACTCGCTGACTGTGAAGCTGAGCAACACCCTGTGACGCTGTCAAGCATACAGCCGGAGGAAATCAGAACCTATAAAATCATCGTGAAATAGAGTATAATACCGGTAGCGATGGAGGAATGCATATGGAAAAGGAAATTCTTTTAAGAATCAATCTGGCAAAGGTTAATTTCACCTATGTGGAAGAAACGATTGCACAATATTTCACAGACGGGAGAAAACCGCTCACGATTCACGAGCTCGCAAGAGAGCTTTCTATTTCCAGCTCCTCCATTACACGCTTCTGTAAGAAAATCGGACTGAACAATTTCAAGGAGCTGATGTACCTGTATGAGCAGCATCTGAATATGCAGAATGCGCCGCAGATTTCTAATATTTCATTGGATTTACAGAGTGAATATTTCCGCATCTTTCATCTGGTGGATCAAAACTTTAATGCCAAGGCGATGGAACAGGTATGCAGTTATATTTATGAGCATCGCATTATCAACATCTTTGCATTCGGACTGAGTGCTACTGCAGCAGAGGACTTTCGTTTCCGGTTTTCCCGCCTCGGTAAATTTATAGAGGTCATTCATGATAAAGATGCCATCAAAATGAGCTCGCGGGTATTGCAGAAGCAGGATCTGGTTTTTATCTTCACCCTGCGCGGGAATACCTATCTGGAGGAGCTTGCCGCAGAGCTGACATCACGGGGAATTCTTGTGGTAAGCATTCTGGGAAATCAGAACAGCCGCCTGAAAAAGCTCAGTGATGTTGTTCTGTATACCTCATCGCTGTCCGGGGAGGAGTCCACCGGTATGATATCCGGTCAGATACCGATTTTAATCATGATCGATATGCTATACTACCATTATGTACGCACCTACAGCGACGCTTTGACAAACTGGGCAAGTACAGAGGAGATTTTAAAGGATCGAAAGGAATAGACATAGAAAAGCTGCAGATATGCAGTTGTTACAGCTTCACATAGAAAGGCTCTCTCCCATGGAGAGGGCCTTCGATGCAGTCGGCATTTTTCACATAGGAACATCGCATGCTATGCAGAAAATCCGGTGCAGATAATTTCCGGTATGGAAGCATAGTATTGCCGCATTATGAAGAAAACGAGTTTTACGATATAGGAAGCGCATGCCGTAGTGCTTTACAGAAATAACTTTATAAGGAGGAAGCTTATGCTACAATTTCCGAAAGGATTCTATTTTGGAAGTGCCACCAGCGCAACACAGAGCGAGGGGGCATCAGCCATTGATGGCAAAGGAAAAAATATATGGGATATCTGGTTTGAACAGGAGCCCGAGAAATTTCATGACAGAATCGGACCGAAGGAGGCTTCCGGATTCTATACACAGTATCGGGAAGATATTCGACTCTTGAAGGAAACAGGACACAATTCCTGCCGGATTTCCATCAGCTGGAGCCGTATGTTTCCAACAGGGGATGGTGAGCTGAATCCGCTTGCCGCAGCACATTATCATAATGTCATTGATGCCTTTCATGAGGAAGGCATTGAGGTTATGATCAATCTGTTTCATTTTGATATGCCGGCGGAATTGCAAAAGCAGGGGGGCTGGGAAAGCGATCATGTTGTGGATGCCTATGTGGAATATGCACGTACCTGCTTTTCTCTCTATGGGAAAAAGGTACGGCGCTGGTTCACCTTCAATGAACCGATCGTTCATGTGGAGTGCGGGTATCTGAACGGTTTTCATTATCCATGCCGCCATGATATGAAGGCTGCTGTACAGGTGGCTTATCATACGGCACTTGCCAGTGCCAGAGCAGTGCAGGCCTTCCATGCAATGTGTGATGGGAAAATCGGCATTATCTTAAACCTGACCCCGAATTATCCACGCAGTCAGGCAAAGGAGGATGTCGAGGCATCCCGCATTGCAGAGCTGTTTTCTGCTCGAAGCTTTCTTGACCCCGCTGTTCTTGGAGTATATCCGAAGGAGCTGGTGGAGCTCTTGAAGGAGCATACGCTTTTGCCGGACTATGAGGAACACGAGCTTGCAGTCATAAAGGAAAATACCGTGGATTTTCTCGGAGTGAATTATTATCAGCCGATCCGTGTCAAAGCGAAGGAAACCCCGGTGGACCCTGCAGCGATGATAACGCCGGAGAGCTTCTATGATTTCTATGAAATGCCAAACCGAAGGATCAATCCCTATCGCGGATGGGAAATCTATCCGAAGGGGATGTATGATATCGCAACCAACATTCGTACCAAATACGATAATATCGAATGGATGATAACGGAAAACGGAATGGGCGTTGAAAACGAAGCACGGTTTATCAAGGATGGCAGAATTGAGGATGACTACCGAATTGATTTCTATAAGGAGCACCTTACCTGGCTGCATAAGGGAATTGAGGAAGGCAGTAACTGTATCGGCTATCATGTGTGGACGGGTATTGACTGCTGGAGCTGGCTGAATGCATATAAAAACCGCTACGGACTGATTTCTATTGATTTGGAAACCGGAAAGCGTACAATAAAGAAAAGTGGCTGCTGGTTCCGCGAGCTGGCAGAGAAACGGGGGTTCTAATGGATACGTATCTTTGTTTTGACATCGGAGGAAGCTCTCTGAAATGTGCAGCTGCAGATGAGGAAGGAAGGCTTTTCCATACCAGATCCTATCCTATGAGCGCAGACATAGAGGGACTGCTCGCATATATGAAAGCATATAAGAAGGATATCACCATGCAGGGGGTTACGTTGTCCGGTGTGGCAATCAGCTCCTGCGGGGCAGTGAATTGTGACAGCGGCGTGATCGGCGGAAGCAGTGCAGTTCCTTTTATCCACGGCTTTTCGTGGAAGGAAAGGATACAGAGGGAGCTGGGACTGTGCTGTGAAATAGAGAATGATGCGAACTGTGCTGCATTATCGGAATTGTTTTACGGCAAGGCGAAGAACATACAGGATATGGCGTTTCTGGTGATTGGAACCGGTGTGGGTGGTGCAATCGTAAGAAATCGTAACATTTGCCATGGAGCGCATCGCTATGGCGGTGAATTTGGCATGATGCTGGTAAAGCAGCCGGACGGCAGTGTCCAAAATTTCAGTCTGTGTGCCTCTACCTCGAGTATGGTGCGCAAAATGGAGGCTTTGACAGCGGAAGAATGGAATGGTGTGCGGATTTTTGAAGAAGCACAGCAGGGAAATGAACTGTGCAGCAAGGTTATTCAGACCTTTTATGAGGAGCTTGCCTTTGGTGTCTTCAATGTGCAGCATATGCTGGATCCGGAAATGATTCTGTTTGGGGGTGCAATCAGTGCACGAAGGGATTTCACACAGCGAATCATGGAAGCGTATGAGAAGCTGCAGAAGGGGCTGGATTTTGCAACACTGACACCGCGTTTGGAATGCTGTACGTATCGGCAGGATGCCAATCTGCTGGGGGCGCTTGCGCATTACCGGCAGCGTAGGGGACTGGCAGAATAAGGAACAGGAAGGAGATTGTCAGAATTTCCTCCTTTTTATTCAAAAAAGTTTTTTTGAGCACGCTGGAATTTTCATAATGATGCTTTTCTATTTCAGCTTCACAGTGTGCAGAATGGCTGCGTGCAAATTGCGCTGTTTCTGCGTCCGCAGCCATGCTATACTATAGATGCGCAAAAAGAGAATAGTAAGGCTACAGCTTTTGATAAACCACAATGAGCATTTAAGGACAGTGAAATGTCTTTGACCATGCGAAGTGCGTCTGTATAAATGCAAAGCCTTTTCGTAAGGTACTGCGGCAATTGGCACACAAACTTTCAGGTCATCATGCAAGATGCAGGACACAGGTTTCATCATACTTCTGCCTTTTCAGCACACGAACAGCTTTTACGGCGCTTATCCGGATGCAATATCTTACAAGAGAATATCATTTTTTTATGTTACCATACATACAGCGACAGAAAGAAGGAATGGGCATGGCAGCATTGCAGGAGCAGCGACACATCTATTATGATAAAGACCTTCAGATCGAGGCGTATAATTTAAGTGGAATCGTACAGAAATTTCCTGTTCACTTTCATGAATTTTATGTAATCGGATTTATGGAGGGTGGAAAACGTCATCTCTGGTGTCGAAATCAGGAATATGATACACAGCGCGGAGATGTTATTTTATTTAATCCGCGTGAAACACATAATTGTGCGCCGGTAGCCGGAGAGGTTCTGGATTATCGTGCAATCAATGTTCCTGTAGATGTCATGGACAAGGCAGTAAAGGAGATAACCGGGAAACACATCCATCTTCAGTTTAAGGATACGCTGATTCCGCAGGCAGAGCTGGCACTGTCCATTCGTGAGCTGTATGATGTTATCGTATCACAGAGCAGTCTGCTGGTACGTGAGGAGGCCTTTTACTTTCTGATTGAACAGCTGCTGGAAGAACATATGGTTCCAGTAGAGGCAAGCAGAGAGCTTACGGAAGCGGTGAAGGCTATGAAGGAATATCTGGATACGCATTATGAAGAATCCATTTCTCTTGATACTCTTTCAAAGATTAGCAAGATGAGCCGCTATCAGCTGCTGCGTCTGTTCACCAGAGAGGTTGGTGTTTCTCCATATCGTTATCTGCAATCCATTCGGATCGCAAAAGCAAAGCGTCTGCTGGAACAGGGTGAAGCAATCGGTAAGCTTGCGCTGGATTGCGGGTTTTCCGATCAGAGCCATTTTACAAACTACTTTAAAAGCTTTATCGGTATAACACCAAAGCAGTATCAGAGTATATTCACACAGAAAAGGAGCGAATTGGATGAATGAGCAGATCAAGGGTCATATGCTTGCGTGTATGACTATTCTTATATGGGGAACCACCTTTATTTCAACCAAGGTGCTGCTGCGGGATTTTACACCTTTGCAGATACTGTTCACTCGGTTTATGATCGGTTATCTGGCTTTATGGGCAGTCGCTCCAAGGCTGACCAGAGTTAAAGAGAAAAAGGAAGAGCTGTATTTTCTTGCGGCAGGACTCTGTGGAGTTACCCTGTATTTTCTTATGGAGAATATAGCACTTACCTACACACAGGCAAGCAATGTTGGTATCATCGTGGCTGTTTCACCGTTTTTCACCATGTTTTTCGGAATCTGGCTGTTAAAACAGAAACGTCCCGGAGTACGCTTTTTCATTGGTTTTTTGATTGCCATGACTGGAATTCTCTGTATTTCCCTGGAGGGAAGTCAGAATTTGGCATTAAATCCAAAGGGTGATCTGCTTGCGCTGGGAGCTGCCATCGTATGGGCACTATATTCTACGATAACAAAGAAAATAAGCAGCTTTGGATACACAACCATTCCGATGACCCGCAGAATATTCTTTTACGGTTTGCTGTGCATGCTTCCGGTTATTATGCTATCCGGTATGGAACTGCCGAAGGTGGAACAGCTTACGGGATTAAATATTGCCAATATACTGTTTCTGGGACTGGGAGCCAGTGCGATGTGCTTTGTTTCCTGGAACAGTGCTGTACGTATTCTGGGTACTGTACAGACAAGTGTGTATATCTATGCTGTGCCGGTTGTCACCACGCTGGCATCGGTATGGATTTTGAAGGAAACGGTCACTATCGTCGGTGTGCTTGGTATCGTGATGATTGTATTGGGTCTTCTGCTGTCGCAGAATCGTAAAGGAGAACGTGTATGGAGAAAAACAGAAAATGCGTCATGGTGATGGATGCATCACTGGCACCGGGAATTGCCGCAAATACCGCGGCACTGCTGGGGATGACACTGGGAAGTAAGGTGAAGGAAGCCATCGGCTGTGATGTTCAGGATGCGGATGGAAATATACATATGGGCATTCTGCAAATACCGCTTCCGATTCTGAAGATGGAAACAGAAAAGCTTCAGGAGTTGCGTCGGCAGCTGTTTGATCAGGAATATGAGGATGTCATTATCGTTGATTTCAGTGATGCAGCACAAACCTGCAATGTGTATGAGGACTGGATTGTGAAGGTAAAAAATCTGCCGGAGAATCAGTTTCATTACCTCGGTATTGGCCTGTATGGTGATAAAAAGAAAATCAACAGATTATGCGGAAGCCTGCCGCTGTACCGGTAATGCTCATTGCAGAAAAGTTTGCACCTTATATACATGATAGATGGAAATTGACACACAAAGGTATTTATGGGTAGAAATGAGAAAATGAGAGCAGTACGGAACCGGCATCAATATATCGCCTCCACACTTGCGGTATGCATGGGATTGTTGAAGCTGGCCAAGTGGTAGAAAAAAGACTATATGGAATACCTGAGTCATTTGAACGCTTAAAGGCTGACAAATAGAAGACTACGGCATTCTTCACAGGCATTGATAACTGTAGAAAGAGGATTGGATATCATATCGAATAATTCAAACAGTAAGCAAGGTGCCTTGTAGCAGATATGATAAAATCAGATATAGGATAGAAAAGATAATGCAGAAAAGCAGGCCGGATGAAGATAAAATGAAGGTCTGCTTTTTGTATAAAGCTTTGAGTTTTCAGGTGACTATAATCAAAAAAACTGCAAAAGGCGGTTTTGCTACCAGTGGTTGCGGATTTGGAATGTATGAAGTATGGTAAAACAGCATAGAAACTGATAGAATACAGTCATCAGGAAATGAGGAAAATGTATGGAATTCAAAGACAATTTATATCGAATAAGAAAAGAAAAAGGAATGTCGCAGGAAGAGCTTGCAGCACTGTGTGATGTATCGCGGCAGGCGATATCCAAGTGGGAAAATGGGGTATCACTTAGATAAAGATACCACACCATTCCCACGCTGACTTTTGCTCAACCGATACAGCCGGAGGGCTGGATAACAAGAAAAGGCGGTATGCGCCCCGTGGAGGGGTAGCGTACCGCCTTTTCTTGTGGGGGTTTCCAAAGGGGGCAACGCCCCCATTTGGCACACGACTTTGCGAAGCAAAGTGTAGTGTGTTATACGCTCTGTCGGCGTTGCCGTGAAAATGCCGTTGCCGCCGGGGAGGGCAAGGGCATTTGAAGCGGCAGGAAAACAGGGCTGTGCTTGCGTGGCGTAGAGCCGTAAGCACAGGTCTGGTTTCAACAGCAGACTGGGCGTATATGAAAGCCCCCGTCCCTCGTCCTACGCTCCGACTTGTGGACAAAGTGTCCCGAAGTTGTGGCTACACTCCCGGAAAAGTAACAGGACAGCGGGCAACCGTCAAGGCTGAAATGAACGGGTTTACACCCGGCCTTGACCGCCACCCGCCGTCCCGCTGAATGGGTGGACAAGGCGGCCAATCCCTCAAAGTGCTTGGCCGCTCTCGTTCTGATTTTGGAGCGTTTCTTTTCTCATAATGAAATGGGCGGGAAGCCATTTTAGGGCTTTCCCTCCTTGATTGCCCATCTGCAAAGACGGGCGGGACTGTCAACGGCGGCGCATGAAATGCGCCGTTCATTTTGACCGTTGACTGGCTTGGCTGCCTTTGCTATTTCTCTGATAAATGAAATTTCGATTTTTAGAAATCGTTTAAGATAGCAATGCGGCTCCACTTGAAATTTTTTCTTTTACTGCAAAAACAGCCTCTTGGATAGAATAGGTTGTCGTTTCTATAACATTCGATTCATATATCCCCAAATTACAAAATTGCTCCCACATTGTTTCTACTAATTCAACATTTGTTTTTCTGTCTAATTTTGAGCGTTCCACAGCTCGTTTCATAGTTTCTTCTTTACTGGCTCTTAAAACAATATAGTGTACTTCATAATCTTCTCGAACAAGGGCTCTCCATGGTTCTAAAAACCACGGCCCGACAATTCCATCTACAATTACATCATATCCGCCGCGGGCATAGCGCTTTGCAGCTTCTAAAAAGGCTTCAATGACAACTAAATTTTGTTCGTTGGACTCTGGTAAATGCGGCGGTATTGCTCCTTTGCTTAAATAATGAAAAAAGTCGTCTGTGTGCATATGCACAGATTTATCCATGTTCGATTCTTTTGCGACAATCGACGCAGTTGTTGTCTTTCCTGTTCCCGGCGAACCTGTAATCACAATAATTCTTCCTTGATTCATCTACATTCTCCCTCGCAATTCAGATTTACCGCTCTCTTTCTGGTTTTGGAGCGTTTCTTCTCTCAAGATTGAAATGGGCGGGAAGCCATTTTAGGGCTTTCCCGCCTTGATTGCCCATCAGCAAAGACGGGCGGGACTGTCAACGGCGGCGCATTTATGCGCCGTTCATCTTGACCGTTGATTGGCCCCGCTAACTTTGCTACTCTGTTCTAAGTAATTCCTCAATTTGTTTTTTCATATATTCTACAAGTGCCATCGCTTCCTTTTCTACTGTCTCCCATTCATCAGACAAATTTCCCAAATAAGCTTCCTTTGCCGTTGTTAGCAGGGGGGGGAATCTCTCCGGCAATTTTAAAATTACCCATTTTGCGGCAACATCTTTTGTCGTGATTTCTTCTGTTACTAAAGTAAACCACATTCGTGATAAGGTTAATAACACATTTCTTTCATCACCCTTAAAGCTGGAAATCAAACCAGGTAAAGAAAACCGAATTGCTTTTTTAATTTCGTGAAATGGGATAGCGGGAATAAGCTCTTTGCTTTCCGCCCCCTTCAAAGTTATGCTATTTTTTCTTGCTTGCCATAATAAAATCATTATATCTGGGTCATTGCAGGCTTGCGGATATTCTCCTGCTTCCATCTCTCCCCTTAGCCATTCACCATACATATACTGACATTTTGGCGGAAATTGCAACGGAACAATATCAGATTGATTGATAATAGTTACCTCTAAAGGTCTTTTTTCAATACAGCCTACGGAGCCAGAAATTTTCAATAATTGCTTTGTTAGATCTGCTCTGATTGAATTACTCAATTCTTGTTTAGTAATTATCAGTATATCTATATCACTATCTGGACGCAGCCCATTCATTGTTGCTGAACCATATAAATATATCCCCAATATTTGACCTTGTAATATGGTTTCTGCTATTGAAATAACTTGATTTACTTGTTGTGGAAATTCATTTATATTCATTGTAACTCCTATATGTATTTATTTTTACTCCTCAACAACTGATAAAACAGCGTCTAAGGCTAATTCTAAGGCTATGGATATACTTGTTTTTCCCCATTCTCTTTCTTGGTATTTATGAGGGTCTGCAAGAGTATCGGCTGAAAAAAGCAGCATAGCCCATGTAACTTTTCTAAATTTTGCACACGCCGCCAATGCGGAACATTCCATTTCTACTACTTGACATCCCTCTTCTTTCCGATACTGAACCATTTCTACTGTTTCTCGATAAAAACCGTCTGTTGTCCATGTTTTAACTTCCCAATATGGTATATTCTTTTGGCTTAAAGCAGATTCAATCGCATTTATACCAGCCTTTGAAATCTCTACTTCTCGGGAGGGAGGAAGATAATGGTAAGATGTTCCCTCATCTCTCAATGCAGAAACAGGTATCAAAAATCTATTTTCCGGGATGTCTTCCAATACGCCGCAGGAGCCGACGGAAATAATCTTTGTTACACCCCCTGCAATTAAATATTCTAAAACTTGGACGGCAGCAGCACTTCCCACAGGAGCCGGACATAGACATATTTTCTCCTGATTATAAAGACATTCATAAATAGGATATCGTCTTGTTGCACTTTCAAATTCATCTATCTGTATTCCATCATGGGTATGTGCATAATTTTCAACCTCGTCTCCTAAAAAAGCAAACACTGCTTTTGCAGGAAAACATTTTTTCCCATTTCCCGGCTGAAAAACAGCTTTTGATGCGGTATCGTACTCTAAAACAGGGTAGTCATGCTTTACTAATGGCATATTATTATCTCGAATAACAGGCTATTATTCTATTCCTTTCATCATCTTTTTTGCCAACTGCTTGAACAGGTCGGCAGTTTCTTCATCCATCGGCGTAAGCTGTCCGATCTGTCCGGCAACCATCGCCGCTACATCGTCAATGGAAAGCGGGTTTTGCTTCTGTTCCGCCAATGCGTCCCGCATGGCTTGGAACATCGCGGCGGTCACAGCTTCTCCCGGCTGTTCCCCGTTGTCAATGTCTTTCTTAATATCCCGCAGGATAGCAAGGAACACATTTTTGATTTTCTCAATCTCCGCCTCATGTTCCCCCATCTTCTGGGCGTTCAAAAGCTGTAAATCCTGCTTTGCTTCCGCCCGGTGTTCCGGGTGTTCTTTCATCAGGTCGGACAGGGAAGCCGTTGCTATCTCGATAAGCTGGTTTCTTGCTGTTATGCCTTTTGCCGCTGTGTCCTGAAAATAAATCCGTATCAAATCTATCAGCTTAGGAAAATTCCTGTGTTCCAACAGGCGGTTGAGGATTTGCACATCAACAGCACCCGTCACGAGCCCCCTCACGGCTCCCTCGGACAAGCCTAATTCAGAAATATCGTAGCTTTTACGGACGCTCACGGTGGATAAGCCCAGTATGTAGTCTGTCGATACCTTAAATTCCTTTGCCACGCCTATGAGAATATCACTGCTGACCGTTCTCGTTTCGCCGCTGACAATGCGGCTCAACTGGGAAGCGGAAACCCCTATCTTCTCCGCAAGTTCCTTTTGTGTGATGTGGTTCCCGTTGCATAAATCGGAAATCCGCTGTCCGGGTGTTCCGGGTAAAGCCATAGATACGCACCTCCTCCGCATACTTCCATTATACAGAATGATTGCAAAAAATGCAATTTCCAAAGTGTAAACTTCATCAAAATGCAATTCTCGCAAAATTCCGGGGATTGCATTTTTTTCGTGTAGACTTAGGGTAGTTCATCGATGGACAGCACCTTGAAAACAGAATGACCGTCCGAAAAGGAATACCCCGGCTGGGGAAGCACCGCAAGGAACCGGACTTCGAGACAAAATGTCCCGAAGCTGCGGGGAGCGTGCCAACGCCGGAACACGCCGCAGGAATGGGGCAGGAAACCTTTTCGGGGAGAACGGCAACGGAAAGCAAAATGGAGGGAACGCATGAGAGATAACCCCTATAAAGACTTGCCGCCACTGGAACGCAGGCCGGACGGTTCCCTTTACCGCATGACACCGGCGCAGAGAAAACAGGCGGCCAGCCTGATACGCCGGGAGTGTTGTTGCTGTGAGGACGGCAACTGCATTGTCCTTGATGATGGGGACACCTGCACCTGCCCGCAGACGATTTCTTTCTCGGTCTGCTGTAAGTGGTTCCGCTGGGCGGTCTTGCCGCTGGACGGGACGCTGGAAGCGGAAATTGTCCGGGATAAGGACTTGAAACGCTGTGCGGTCTGCGGTGGCGTGTTCGTCCCCAAATCCAACCGGGCAAAATACTGCCCCGGCTGTGCCGCCAGAGTTCACAGGCGGCAGAAAACAGAAAGTGAACGGAAAAGGAGGTCTGCTGTGGACAGTTAGGAGCGAAAAAAGCCTTGATTTATCAGGCTTTGCAAGCCCCAAACCGGGGCAGGTGGTATAAAGTATCGCCCGCCCCGGAAAACGGGCTTCTAACCGTCCACAAAACGAACTATGACAAATACCATCTATATCCATCAGCCGGAAAAGGCGTTCAGCTTCACCCGGCTCCCGAATTTCCTCTTTGAAGCCCCCACATTCAAGCCCCTGTCTAACGAGGCAAAGGTTCTGTACGCCTTTATCCTGCGCCGGACAGAGTTATCCCGCAAGAATGGGTGGGCGGATGACTGCGGACGGATTTTCCTGTATTACCCTATCTGTGAAGTGGTCACACTGCTCCATTGTGGGCGGCAGAAAGCGGTGAATACCCTGCGGGAACTGCAATACGCCGGACTGGTGGAGATCCAGAAGCAGGGCTGTGGAAAACCCAACCGCATTTTCCCAAAATCCTATGAAGCGGTTCCAAACACCGACTTCAAGAAATCCGGTTCTGGTACGCCGGAGGACTGAAAACCGTACCCATGAAGTACGGAAATCACTCCTGAGACGTACGAAAACCGGACGGTATATAGAAATACAAAGATAAAAAGATTGATTTATATTCTATCCATTCCAATCCTATCCGAGCTATTTTCTGCGGGATTTTCCCTGTGGAAAACCCCGGATAGGAAAGGAATGGGGAAAGGAGCAGAATGGCAAAACACGCAATTTTACGGTTTGAGAAGCACAAGGGCAACCCGGCAAGGCCGCTGGAAGCCCATCACGAAAGACAGAAAGAACAGTATGCCAGCAATCCCGACATTGACACAAGCCGGAGCAAATACAACTTCCATATCGTCAAGCCGGAGGGACGCTATTACCACTTCATTCAGAGCCGGATTGAGCAGGCCGGGTGCCGAACCCGCAAGGACAGCACACGGTTTGTCGATACGCTGATAACCGCCAGCCCGGAGTTTTTTAAGGGGAAATCCCCAAAGGAGATACAGGCGTTCTTCCAAAGGGCGTCGGACTTCCTCATTGGCCGGGTAGGACGGGAAAATATCGTGTCGGCGGTGGTACACATGGACGAGAAAACGCCCCACCTGCATTTGACCTTTGTTCCGCTGACAAAGGACAACCGCCTGTGCGCTAAAGAGATTATTGGCAACCGGGCAAACCTGACGAAGTGGCAGGACGATTTTCACGCCTATATGGTGGTGAAATATCCCGACTTGGAGCGTGGGGAGAGTGCCAGCAAGACAGGCCGGAAGCATATCCCCACCCGGCTTTTCAAACAGGCGGTTTCCCTCTCCAAACAGGCCAGAGCCATTGAAGCCGCCCTTGACGGCATTAACCCGCTGAACGCCGGAAAGAAAAAAGAGGAAGCCCTCTCCATGCTAAAAAAGTGGTTCCCGCAGATGGAGAACTTCTCCGGGCAGTTGAAAAAGTACAAGGTCACAATCAATGACCTGTTGGCGGAGAATGAGAAGTTGGAAGCAAGGGCAAAGGCCAGCGAAAAAGGAAAGATGAAAGATACGATGGAACGGGCAAAGCTGAAAAGCGAACTGGACAATTTACAGCGGCTGGTTGACCGTATCCCGCCGGATATACTGGCGGAACTGAAACGTCAGCAGCGGCACACGGTAAAGGAAAGGTGATAGATATAAGCAGAAATTTTCGCCGCCTTTGTGCGGCATTGTACCTTGAAAACTGAATATGGAGGACACTGGATGGCAAAAAGCGAAAGCGATATTTTTACACCCCGGACAGGGCAGGTCATACAAGCAGAGAACGGCACGCAGTATTTTGTATGTGGGAACAACCGTATAAAAATCTCCGAACACTTCGCCGCAGGCGGGAAGCCCCTCGGTGATCTGATTGTAGATGTGGTGCGGCATACCGCAGAAAAAGCCGCTTCAACCTGATAGCCCATCATTGATAACACGCCCACGCTTATGATATAATTGCCATAGAGCAAAAGTATTGTAAGCGTGGGTTGTTTCTTTAGAAGGAGGATTTTTAACGGTGAAACAACCTTACAATACTACGATTTACAACACGGCGCTTTATATGAGATTGAGCCGGGACGATGAACTGCAAGGAGAAAGCGGGAGTATTCAGACACAACGCATGATGCTCCGGCAATATGCCGCCGAGCATAGCCTGAATGTCATAGATGAATATATCGACGATGGATGGTCTGGAACGAACTTTGACAGGCCGGATTTTCAGAGAATGATTGATGACATTGAGGACGGGAAAATCAACTGCGTTGTTACGAAGGATTTATCCCGCTTAGGCAGAAACTACATTCTGACCGGCCAATACACGGAAATCTACTTTCCCAGCAAAGGAGTCCGCTATATCGCTGTCAATGACAATGTGGACACCATCAACGGAGAGAATGAGCTTGCCCCATTCCTCAACATTCTGAATGAAATGCACGCCCGCCAGACCAGCAAAAAGGTAAAGGCGGCCATGCGGACACGGTTCGCAAATGGCGCACACTATGGAGCCTATGCTCCGCTTGGCTATGTCAAAGACCCAGATAAGAAAGGCCATCTTCTGATTGACCCGGAAACAAGGTGGATTATCGAAAAGATTTTTGACCTTGCCGTTCATGGCCGGGGAGCCGCCAGCATTACACGGATTTTGGTCGAAGAAAAAGTACCTACTCCCGGCTGGCTGAATTTCCAGAGATACGGCACTTTCGCAAATATCTATGCCGGAGCGCCGGAGGAAAAAGCCTATGCGTGGACGATAGCGCAGGTGAAAAGTATTCTGAAAGAGGAAACCTATATCGGACACAGCGTCCACAATAAGCAGACCAATATTTCATTCAAAAACAAGAAGAAAGTACGCAAGCCAAAAGAGGAATGGTATCGTGTGGAGAACACCCACGAAGCGATTATTTCCGAAGATGTGTTCCGTCAAGTACAGGAGCAGATTTGCAACAGGCGCAGACGGCAGAAGAACGGCACAACACAGATATTTTCCGGGCTGGTAAAATGTGCGGACTGCGGCTGGTCGCTGGCCTATGGTATGAACAGCCAGAACAAAAATCCCTATGCCCACTACCATTGTAGCAAGTACGGGCAAGGATTGCACCAGTGTTCCATGCACTATATCCGCTATGATGTGCTTTACGCCTATGTCCTTTCCCGTCTGCAATACTGGTCTGTGCTGGCACAGCAGGATGGGGACAAACTTCTGAAACGGCTACTTAACGCCAGCGACAAGGAACGCAATACTGCAAGGAAGCGGCAGACAGCCGAACTGAAAAAGGCGGAAAAGCGCAAAGCAGAAGTAGACACCCTGTTTGCAAAAATGTATGAGGACTGGTCTGCCGGACGCATTACAGAATACAATTTCAATATGCTGTCCGAAAAGTATCAGGGCGAACAGCGAGAATTGGACGCAAAAATTGAACGGCTTCACGAAGCGATGGAGGTCGCCGCCCAGACAGCGGTTGACGCTGAAAAGTGGATAGGTCTGATGAAACAGTATGTCAATCCCACAGAATTGACGGCTGAACTTCTGAATACGCTGATTGAAAAAATCCTTGTCCATGAAGCGGTCAAAAGTGAGGACGGAAGCCGGGAACAGGAAGTGGAAATCTTCTACCGCTTTATCGGCAAAATCGAATGACACATCTTGAGATACCCAACAATATCTTTAACTAAGGGAAACGGGTACTGCCAATCCAGATATGGAGAATCTGAAAATACTCTCCAGAAGCTTGCAGGTCAGCATTGATGAGCTGCTGGGAAATAAAATCCCCCTGGAAAAAGAGGTTGTTAAGGAGAAGGAAGTTATTTATGTGCATAACCGCTATACATATGAAAAGCGGTATCGCTCCAAGCTGTCAATCTGTGGAATTCCCCTTGTGGATATCAATGTTGGAAGAGGACGTACGGAGGAAGGCTATTGGAGGGTTGCCAAGGGAATTATTGCGATTGGAAATGTTTCCGTCGGTGTGATTTCCATCGGACTTTTAAGCGTGGGACTATGCAGTCTGGGTCTGCTCACACTGGGGCTATTGTTCGCCATCGGTCCGCTTGCATTATCCTACTTTGCCATTGGCTGTCTGGCTATCGGCTACATCAGCATCGGTGCGATTGCTATCGGTGTATACAGTATCGGTGCGATTTCCATCGGGTTTAAATTTGCCATCGGCGCTCTTGCATATGGTGAAATTGCGATGGGGACAAATCCGGTTGGGGATATCGTATACCATCTGCGCTCCTCCAATACCTGCTTTCTGGATTCGCAGGAATACCTGCAGTTTCAGGAATACCTGTCCAGAGAATCACTGCCGAAAATCATTGAATTCTTTGTACAGGTGATACCATTGTGCTGAAACAAGGAAGCAGCGCTGCTCATACAGGGGAGATTAGATTTCTTAATCGATCGTACAACTGAAAAAACGGATATAAGTAAACAGATGTGTGCGAAGGAATAGGAAGCTGCATATACTCATATTTGATGCTATGAAGCAGCTTTTTCATAAACCACAATCTTGTGAAAGAAATAAATACGATGCCGAATTATGTATAGTTCCGGCATTTTTTAATTTTCCTTTTAGCGATTTAAAAGAATCAGGCTATCATCGGTATTTTTTTCTATTCCTGTATTCCTATTGTGAAAAATATGATAGAATTAGACCTTGTAGGTGATAAAATGAAAAATATGACACAGGGCAATGTCACGAAGCTGATTATGGCATTTGCGATACCTGTTTTACTCGGCAACGTATTTCAGCAATTCTATACCATGGCGGACACCATGATGGTAGGACAGATTCTGGGTGTAAATTCACTGGCGGCTATCGGTGCGAGTGCATCCCTTTCCAATCTGGTCATTGGACTTTGCACTGGTGTTTCCATGGGTGTTTCCATCATGATTGCTCAATATTACGGAGCGCGTGATGAAGAGGGCATGAAAAAAGCCACGGCAGGATGTATCAAGCTTTGCATGATCAGTGTTGTTGTGATCTTTGTAGTCGCAATCCTGTTGAAAAAGCCGCTGCTGTATCTGTTACAGACACCATCCTCCATTCTGGGGATGGCGGATTCCTATCTGACCATTATTATCATTGGACTGTTTGTGACAATGGCATACAATATGATGGCGAGTATGATGCGTTCCATCGGAGACAGTCGGACACCTCTGTATTTTCTAATCATAGCATCCATTCTCAACGTGGCTCTTGACTATATATTTATCGCAATCATCCAGCTGGGGGTGGCTGGTGCAGCATATGCTACTGTTATTGCACAGCTGATAAGCGTTATCCTCTGCTTTCTTTATATGCGTAAGAAATATCCGATGTTCATCGTTAAAAAAGAGGATTTCCATGTCGAGCGTGAAATTCTGAGAAAGCAGTTATCCATGGGAATTTCCATGGGCTTGATGAATTCCATCGTTTCTCTAGGCTCTGTCATATTGCAAAGTGCGGTAAACAGTCTGGGAGAAGTAACGATTGCAGCACATACCGCAGCCCGCAAGGTAGTGGAAATGTTTATGCAGCCGCTGATCAGCATTGCGATTGCCGATACGACCTTTGTTTCTCAGAACCTCGGTGCACAGCGGTTTTCTAGAATCCGTGCCGGTATGAAATCCAGTGTATGGATCAGCTTTCTGTGGGTGTGTATTGTGGTTCTCTTATCCTTTACTTGCATTGACTTCTTCATCGGCTTTCTTGTCAATGCAAAGCAGACGGAGGTGATCTCTCTGGCGGCTTATTATACCCGCATCAGCAGTGTCTTCTATTTCATCCTGGCTGTCTTGTTTATTTATCGAAACGGATTGCAGGGTCTGGGCAACGGCAGGGGTCCGATCATTTCCAGCTGTATCGAAATGGCGGTGAAAATAGCGGCAACCTTTGCCTTGATCCCGTTTACCGGCTATACCGGTGTGTGCCTTGCGGAACCGATTGCATGGTCGCTCATGGGACCGTGTCTGATGGTGTTTTTCTATCGTGATCTCAAAAGAAAGGAACAGCAGCTGGAGATGCATACGATGGAAGCATATCAAAAAATTGAATTACCATAACCAAAACAATGGCATTTGCACAGGATTGCAGATGTCATTTTTACAAATGCAACGGCAAAGCTGTACAAAAATAAAAACAGGTATCCCCGTAAGCAGGAGCGAATCGATAGCTTAAAGCTTGTCTTTTTATGAAACAGAAGCTGTAAAAACGAAGGCAGCTATATGAAAAAAGAATTCCAACCAGCAGGCTAGTCAAAATCCTTTTCCAGTGATATTTTCAATATTTCCGTGAAACGCAGAAAGCTGGGTTTTTTGAAAAAATTCTGCAGCAGCTCCTCATTGCGCACAAAGGTGCTCATATAATACCAGAACTGAAATACCTTCGGATTATTCTTTTCAATGGATACCAGCATAACTACACGAACATTGTGATTCTTATCCCATGCGATGGGCTTTTTCAATACCCCCAGAGATACAAAGGTTTCATCCGAAAACGGTGTGAGCGGATGCGGTACGGCAATGCAGTTACCGAAGTAAGAGCTGGTAATCTGTTCCCTTGCCTTAATGACCTCCAGAAACTCATCATCCAGCTTATATTTTTCAATGGCATTGCGACAGATAATATCCAGAATTTCTTCCTTATCCTTCACCTCACCATAGAAATAACAATCCTCACTGAACTTCTCCAGTATGGAATCCGTGTCTGTATAGCCGTTGATTGCCAGATTGATTTTTTCAAAATCCTTCTCATCCGGGAAAATACTGATCAGTGTAATACCACCCTTATATTTCTCACTGTTTCTATCGGTGGAGAAAATAGCATCATAATCCTCGGTATCGAAATCGTCATTGTCTCCGGTGATAAAGGTAATCTCTGCAATCTGATTGGGAAACCAGGTTAAAATCTTATGACGCAGCAGGACTGTTTCCGACTTGCGAAGCGATGTGATAATCAAGATTTTCTTTGCGGAATTTCCCAGATGAATATTTTCCAGCCCGTAATTGAAATACAGGGACAGATAGGAAATTTCATCCGCAGAAACATTCAGATGAAACCGCTCCTTGATCAGCAGCGTGAAGTATAGGGCGATATCATAAGCAAGCGGGAAGGACTGTTTGATTTCCGGTGCCATCATATTATTAAGCTGTGTTCCGGATTTGATACGGTAAATGAGCGGTACCAGATGCAGTGCAAGAAACAGCTTCAGGCTTTCCGCAGGCTCAAAGTTGACACAGAACTTGTTGCGAATATACAAAAAGGAATCGTTGATAAAATCATTGACCTCCTTTTGCAGATGATCATTTCTGGAGTAATCAAGCTTTCCCAGAATGGTCTGCGTCAACAAATTGATTTCATTTAACATGTATTGCTTCTTGATGCGGTATCTGGTAAGAAAGCGCGTCAGTATTTCCGAGGAAATCTGATATTCTGTGGAATCCGGCATATCCTGTTCCATTTGCTGTTCAATGAAATGTCCCTTTCTGACTCTGCGCAGTGTGAGTGCGATATGCGCAGTAATATTCTGAATGGTCTGTTCATTGATCTGATAATGGTATTTGAAAAACACATCAGCCACTACATTGTATATATCCGATACATCTTCGGATAATGCAAAGTGATCGGTGGATTCATCATTGATTTCATTTTTTGCTATGCACATCCGCTTGTCAATTTCTCTGCCCTCGATCTTATAGCCGAGATTTGTTTTATGTACCAGTGCAAGATCGTATTGCTTTAACAGCTTTTTGATTTCGTTCAGTGCGTGATACAGTGTGGATTCACTGATATAGAAGGTCTCTGTCAGTGTGTATTTCGATACATAGCCGGTCGCATCCATCAGCATTTTCATAACGGAGTGAACTCGGTTTTTTGTATTACAGGAAAGCTGCAGCGTTTTCTTGCGCAGAATCTCCATGTCCTTTTCAAATGCCGCATCATCCAGTACACATAATCTGGTTCCCTTTCCTGCAAGTGTATCCAGTACAAATGAGGAATAGGAATCGCAAAAATCACGGACGATCTTCAGCTCGTTTTTTACTGTCCGTACACTGATATCAAACATAGCAGCGAGTTCATTGGATGAAACATACGTTCCCCGGTTTTCCACATAAAAAGATAATATCGAGTATTGTCTCTTTGTCAGCATTTTATCACCTGCAATCCTTACCCCCTCTGTTTCATTTTCTAGTATACCCCAATCCATTTCAAAAATATTTTAATCTTATTGCACGAGCATCCGTGCAGAACGGAAAAAGCAATCCTTCGGAAAAGCTGCACGATTGCTGGTGCAATAAAAGAAAAAATAAAAGGCTCGTGCAATGGTAAAGTAAGGGTGTAGTTCAAAGGCCGTTGAACATTAGGTAAAGGAAGTGAAGAAGTGATAGAGCCGATAACGTATGTGATACTGAATCATGGTAGATTTGGAGAGGAGCTGATCAAAAGCGCAGAGCTGATTGCAGGAAAGACAGAGCATATTCATGCAGTTTCTCTATTGTCCGGAATGTCAATAGAGGAATATTACGAGGAGGTCAGAGACTATCTAACAGGCGTTCAGGGAGAAATCCTTGTGTTGGCGGATCTGTATGGAGGAACTCCCTCCAATGTGGGCATGATGCTGCAGCGGGAGTTTTCACTCCATGTAGTGTGCGGTATCAATCTGCCGATGCTGATAGAGCTGATCTTGAAGCGCAACAATGAAGAATGCACAATCCAGGAGTTAATGGAGGCTGGTCTTGAAGCGGCCAGAGCGTCCATCATACAGCCGAATCCGATTGCATTCGATGAAGAAAGAGGGTGAAGAGCATGACAGAAATCAAACTGATACGAATCGACTTTCGACTGATGCACGGACAGGTTGTCACAAACTGGATCAAGCAGGTATCCGCAGATTCCATTCTGATTGTGGATGATAAGCTGGCGGCAGACAAGTTTTTGGCACAGGTATTCCTGATGGCGGCGCCTCCGGGAGTAAAGGTGGCAATACGTCCGATTGAAAAAGCGGTAGCTGCATTTAAAAAGGATGTATTCAAGGATAAGAAGCTGCTTATTTTGTTTAAGTCTGTGGAAAATGCAAAGAAGGCCTTTGATTTGGGATTTCCGATGAAGGCACTGCAGGTAGGCGGTCTTGGCAACGGGACAAACAAGGTCATGATTTCAAATGAGCTGTCGTTAAGCGAACAGGAAGCGGAAATGCTGGAGGCTATGCAGAATGAGGGAGTAGCGGTAACGCTGCAGGTAACGCCGAAGGATCCGGCCTTCACACTCCACGACGCTTTGAAGGAAGTACGAGGGAAATAATGCTGACATGCGGTGAAAACGAGGGTTTAAACCGCATGGTACAGCAAAGAGGGAGCATTAAAAAGTATATTTCAGGAATTATAAAATGAAATGAAAAGGAGATATTTATGAACATAGGATTAGCCCTGGTATTTGGTGTACTCTACTGGCTGGCAACCAATAAACTCTGGTATGGTACACTGCATCTCGTCCGTCAGCCACTGGTGCTGGCGGTTCCGATTGGACTTATTATGGGAAACCTGGGGGATGCGATGAAAATCGGCGCATCTCTGCAGATGATTTATTTAGGCGCAATAGCTCCGGGAGGTACACTGCCTGCGGATGAGGCGCTGGCATCCTGCATTACGATTCCGGTGGCACTGGCAGCCGGATTAGAGCCGGATATCGCTGTAACCATTGCAGTTCCGGTAGGACTTCTGGGAGTTCTGCTGGATAATCTGAAGCGCACCTATCATTCCTACTTTGTCCACCTTGCGGACAAGGCAGCTGAAAAAGGGGATATGAAGGCAATGGGCAGAGCGGAATTCTGGTATCCGTTCTTCTGTTCCATTCCGCTGCGTGTTCTTCCGACAACACTGGCACTGCTGTTTGGAACCGATGCCGTATCCGCGTTCCTGAATGCGATTCCTGCATGGGCGATGAACGGTCTGAGTGTGGCAGGCGGTCTGCTTCCTGCACTTGGCTTTGCGGTAACTATCATGGTCATTGGGAAAAAGGAGCTTATCCCATACTTTATTCTTGGCTTTGCGATGTATGCCTATACAGGAATGAATACGATTGGAATTGCGGTAATTGCAATCTGTATTGCAATTCTTCAATCGCAGTTTACCAACAGTACAGGCAGCACAGTCGCTGTGGATGATGATGAAGGAGATTTCTGATATGAGCGAACTTAATCTGAAGAAAAATGAGGTAATCAAGGGCTGGGCAAAATATTATCTTACCGCCGAGGTGAATTCCGGCTTTGAGCGTTTGACGGCTCCGGCATTCTCCTATGGTATGAGTGCTATTCTTTCGAAGCTGTATAAGGAGGATGAGGAGGAATACAAAAAAGCATTACAGCGTCATTTAATGTTCTACAACTCCGAGGCAACCTGGGGCTCCGTTATTTTCGGTATGACCTGTGCTTTGGAGGAGGAGCGCGCGATTATGCTGCAGGAAGGGGCAGGCAGTGAAGAGCTGGAGGCCTCCGCTGATATGATCAGCAACCTGAAGGTCGGTCTGATGGGACCGCTGGCAGGAATTGGAGACACCATCAATCACGGGATGCTTCGTCCGCTGCTGCTATCCATGTTTATTCCACTGGCCGCAGAGGGGAACTGGCTGGCAGGTGTCGGACCGCTGCTGATCTGGGGTGTTGCCATAACATTTCTTGCGTATACACTTGTCACAAAGGGCTATACACTGGGAAGAAAATCAGTGGTATCCATTCTGAAATCCGGTAAGCTGAATCAGTTTATCAAGACAGCCAGCGTGCTTGGTCTGTTTATGATGGGGGCATTGTCTTCCACCTATGTAAAGCTTGTTACACCGATATCATGGGCAAATGCAGTTGGTGAAAAACAGCTGCTGCAGGATGTTTTGAATAAGATTTTCCCGAATATTCTGCCTCTGCTCGTCGTGTTTGGCATTTATTTCTATATTAAGAAAAGCGGTCCGAAGTATGTGCGCATTCTGGTATCCATCCTGGTGCTGTCTGTCGTACTTTCCTTCTTCGGTATCGTATAAGGAGGAGCATGTATGGAACAAAAGCAATGGATTGATTTGAATAACAAGGTCGTGATCGTTACCGGTGGCGCCATGGGAATCGGAGAAGCCATGGTAAAGGATCTGCTTGCCTGCAATGCCAGAGTCGCAATCTTCGATCTGGCAGAGCCGAAGGATTTTTCTGAGGATGATCGTAAGATGTATGTGCATCTGGATATCCGAAACAAAAAAGAGGTTGAGGCTGCTGTTGATGCCGTTGTACAGAAATTCGGCACGGTGGATGCTCTGGTAAACGATGCCGGTGTGACCAGACCGAGAATCCTTGTGGATTACTATGGCAGTGAACCGCAGTATGAGCTGAGTGAAGAGGATTTTGATTTTATGGTTGGTGTCAATCAGAAGGGAACCTTTCTGGTATCTCAGGCGGTAACACGCGTATTGTATGGAAAAAAGGAGGGTGTTATCATCAACCTATCCTCCTGTGCAGGATTGATGGGCTCCAGAGGACATAGCTGCTATTCTGCCACAAAGGCTGCGATTCATGCCTTTACAATTTCCTGGGCAAAGGAGCTGGGACCGTATAATATTCGTGTTGTCGGTGTGGCACCGGATATTCTGGACCGTACTCCTGCCAATAATGATGAAAAATATAGAGCACAGGCATACGGTCGCGGCTGGGATGTCAACACCAGACCGGAGGAGTTCTTTAAAAACTACAAATCCTCTATACCGCTGGGAAGACCGGGCCATCTGTATGAGGTAGCGGATCTGATCTGTTATCTGATTTCCGATCATGCCAGCTATATTACCGGTGTCACCATTCCGGTATCCGGAGGAAAAAGCAAGGGATAGGAAACAAGAGGGGTTAGATGTAACCACATGTATAAGAGTACAGCGGTCTGCAGCGCAGGCCGCTTTCCATAAGGTGTTTTGCTTTTCTATAGCATGGGCTGTAGAAAGAGCAATGCAGAAAAGCAAGGCTCCACGTGTTAAAAAGATGTCAACCGCCTTGCGATATGAACCCATGGAGAAATGGGAGATTGGAGGAACATGAAAGAGGCAGTACTTATTGGTGCAGGACAGACAGGTCGCGGCTTTATCGCACCCATCCTGCAGGCAAATGCATATCATATTACGTTTATTGATAAAAACAAAGAGCTTATCGACCGGCTGAATGCGGAAAAATCCTATCCCGTTCACTACTTTGGTGATGGGAAGGAGCCAGTTACTATTTCCGGCTATGATGCTTATACGACAGCGGATGAGGAAGTCATAGAGAAACTGGCACACTCAGATTTGATCACGACAAGTGTATTCGCAGGCAATATAAAGGAGCTGGTAGGGCTACTGAGTGCTGCGGCTGAACAGTGTGGTGAAAAGCAGCTGCGGATCGTATGCTGTGAAAACGGTGTCCACGTAAAACAGCCGCTTGTGGATGCGAATATATCCAACAGCATTTCCGAGGGTGTGATCTTCTGTACAACACTGCAGCCAAAGGAAAAAAGTCTGGTATTGATTAGCGAGGATGTCGCAGAGCTGCCAGTGGACGGCAGTGTAAAGGGAATGCTTCCGGACATTGTGGGAATGCCGCTGGAAGCAGATTTTCCATCCCTGATTCAAAGAAAAATTTATACGTATAATTTCATGAGTGCGATTGTTGCGTATCTTGGAGATTATCTGCAGTATGAGGTTTACGGAGAAGCCGCAAATGATCCGCAGATTATGGAGTTAATGGATCGGGCAGTACCGGTTGTCAGTACAATCATCGCAAGAGAATATGCAGTGGAACAGGATGTGCAGCTTGCCTTTACCATGCGTGCAGTGCATAAATTCCGTAATCGGGAAATCTATGATACGGTGTATCGCAATGCACGGCAGGCACAACGGAAGCTGAACAAAGAAGAGCGGCTGTATGAACCGCTTCGCCTTGCTGAAAAATATGGACAGAAATGCGGGTATATCCTACTTGCGGCAGCTGCGGCTATGCGGTATGCTGTGGTGAAGGAAAACAGCAATCCGGATACTCTTATGAAGATGTATGAGAATTTTCACTCTGCGGATAAGCTGAAGGAAGTGTACGGGTTGCTGAAGGAAAGCATATCCCTAAAGGATGTTATCAAATTCTGCGCTGAGTTCTAGGTGTATGATTTCCTTATCTATGAGCATTATGCATTAACTCAGAGCGCCTGATACCTGCTAAAAATATGCAGCATCCATTCATGTAATTTTACAATATTTCAATACCTGTGATACGGATGCGGCAGAAAGAATAGATTAAAAAACTGTTTTATAGAGGCATATGCTTATAAAACAGTTTTCTTATTTGGTATTGTATGTATTACTTCATTGACATAACCTGATCCTTCAACTCCTGAAAAGAATTGCAAACCAGTATCAAGCTGGATACGGCTTCGATCTGTTCATCATTCAAAGATTGCAGCCATGTTGTGCAATCCTCATGATACTTACTTTTAAGCTGCTTTATTAACAGTAATGCTTCTCCTTCCTTTTTTCCTTCTTCAAAGCTGTCCTCCAAGCCATAGCGGTAACGTGCCTCTCCCATCTGAATCGCCATTGCGGTTGACCACAGCTCATCATCCTTCTGCATTTCCTCATACTTATCCACGAATACCTTCACCAGCCTTTCCTTTGACTTCAGTATATCATTTTTCTCATTATTTTCAAACAGGTATATCAGCTGTTCAAAGTCATTCAGCCTCAGTATTTCCTTCTCCCTTACGATGTCATTGATTGCCGGCATATGAATATAGGTGCGAAGGATGAGCGGATAGTAGCTTTCATTCTCTCCCTGCTCATTGCGCATCTGATACTGATTGATCAGATTTCTGTTGTTCCATGCATACTCGTCAATGAAAATAATCTGATATACCGGCTTTAAATCCTTATACTTCTTACCGCTGTTCAGCTGATTGTTCAACGCTCTGGCTCCATAAAATTCAAAGCGCATCATTTCCGCTAATCCCTTGTAGGTCGTCTGCATCTCGATATTGAAATGGCGGTTTTGTTCATCCTTCACATGAACATCCAGAATGATGCGCTTTTTTCCGATGATGCCCGGATCCAGATTGGGATTGAGCACGGTGCTTTCCTTTACCCTGATACCGGTAACACGTTCAATGATGGTGTTGCGGGCGTACACAGAGCCTTCATCCTCACGGGAAAGGGTGTACTTAAAAAATAGATCGTTACTGTAGTTGAGTTGATTCATTGTGTTTGACATGTTTATGTCCTCCATTCTGTAAGGGCTTCTTACACCCCTATATACGTATGGAGGATACTGAATTCCTAAATAATCCACGAATTATTGATATTTGTTGGAAGATACAGACACTAAAGATGGATGAATATGAAAAACACCTTACAAAACAGGAGGTGGATCTTCATATTTTATCAGCAACAGGGTAGAACCCGGTGTTTCTTTTCTGTACTGTTTTCTACTTGGCGATGTGTATTGCATCAGGTATATGAAAAAAATTACATTTCTATTTCTTATTTACACATGCTGTTTCATGAGCTATAATGAATATACAGATTGTGTTGACGCATGACCTGCATTCAAAATTGAATAACAAGTCTTTGTGGCAGGGTGAAATTCCCTACCGATGGTAATAGTCCATGACCCGCGTAATGAGCGGCTGAGCCAGCGAAATTCTGGCACCGACGGTAAAGTCCGGATGAGAAAAGACATTTTCTGTAAACGCACACCTGAAGACGAGTTTTTTCGTAGTCAGGTGTTTTTTTGAAATGGAGGAGATGTGAATTGAAAAACAACATGAGTGCAAAACGGCTTGCCCTGATCGGTATGCTTGGTGCACTGGGAGCGATACTGATGATGTTTCGCTTTCCCATTCCGTTTATGCCGCCCTTTCTAAGCTTTGATCTGGCCGCAATTCCGGAGCTGATCGGAGCCTTCGCTCTGGGACCGGTGGCAGGTGTTCTGATTGTCTTTATCCGTGTTATGGTTCAGATGGTGATTTCCGGATCCAATTCCATGTTTACCGGAGAGCTGCAGAGCTTTTTGCTGGGAGTTGCCCTGGTACTGCCTGCGTCTTTGCTGTACCGTCACAAGAAGACACGAAAGGAAGCACTGCTGGGAATGACGGCAGGGACTCTGGTTAGTACCTTAGTTGCAGTGCTGACCAATCTGTATTTGATTATTCCGTTCTATGTTGCCCTGTATGATATGAATATGGACCAGATTATCCTTTCCTGTTCCAAGGTCAATCCGATGATGAATTCTGTCACTACCATGGTGATACTGGGCATCGTACCGTTTAACCTGATAAAATACGGTATCAGCTGCCTGATTACCTTTGCCGTATACAAGAAAATAAGTCCGATGATTCACCGATTCGCAAATCGTCAGTAAGGAGGAAAAGAAGATGACATTTGAAGAAGGAGTAGCATTGCTGTTTCACAAGCTGGGAGATTCCAAAATTATGGCACTTGGCTCCAGCGTTAATGATTACGTCATGGTGCGTAATGTAAGCTGTCTGTTTTATGATGGGAAAATCTATTTCAAGACCGATAAGAATTTCCGCAAGACACAGCAGCTGTATCGGAACCCGCAGGTGGCACTCTGCACAGGTGGCGTTCAGGTAGAGGGAATCGCCGTAAACAAGGGGCTTGTCGTGGACGAGCCGGGAAGAAGGTTTGAAGCCTTGTATAAGAAATATCTGTGGCAGAGCTATAATGCATACAGCCATGAGGATACGGAGATTCTGATTGAGGTAACCCCGCGATTCGTGGAAATATGGGATGAGGATGAGAACCGCAATGCGTTTCAGATCTTCCTAGACTTTGATAAAAAGACAGTGGAAATCAAGCCGTACGATTAACGTATGCATACGACGGGTACAGGATTAGATAATACTGTACCTTTTTCTATATATCAGATACATTCACCCTCTTTTTCCTTGCCTGCAGTATTCAACGTACACAACAGTATAACGAAGTCGATTTTCTTCTCATTCTGCAGGTTTTTGTGGTATACTACAGTTGCCTGTAAGGCAGGGAGTGATTTCTATGATGAAAGATTATTTAGTAAAGGCGCTTGCGTGCAATGAGCATGTGAGAATCTATATATGCTCTTCTACGCATATGGTGGAGGAAGCAAGAAAACGTTTTGATTTATGGCCGACAAGTGCGGCTGCCCTGGGACGCGTATTAACTGTGGGTTCCATGATGGGAAGCATGCTGAAAACAGCACAGGAACAGATTACGATTCGCATCAACGGCGGAGGTCCCATCGGTACCATTCTGGTAGATGCCTACAGTGACGGTCATGTGCGCGGCTTTGTGAGTGACCCGCATATCATGCTGCAATACAATGATACCGGAAAACTGGCGGTCGGAGCTGCTGTGGGAAAAGACGGATATCTGGAAGTTGTGAAGGATATGAACATGAAGGAAAACTGGAGCGGTACCGTTGCTCTGCAGAGTGGTGAAATCGGTGATGACTTTGCCTACTATTTTACCGCAAGTGAACAGACACCGTCCGCAGTCAGTGTCGGTGTACTGGTTGATACCGATAATTCCATTCTTTCCGCAGGCGGCATGATTATCCAGATGCTTCCGGATGCAGAGGAAGAGGATATCGTAAAGGTGGAACAGATTGTAGCAAATCTAAGGCATATGTCCACGATGATTCAGGAATATGAAAGTCTGGAGGATATTCTACGTGATCTGTTTGACGATGTCAGAATCCTGACAGGACAGGATATTGAATTCCGCTGTAAATGTGATCGTGCAACTATGAAGCGTGTTCTGACAACCCTTCCAAAGGAGGAACGCCAGCAGATGATCGAAGAGGATCACGGCTGTGAGATTACCTGCAATTTCTGTGGAGAGAAATATCAATTCAGCGAGGAAGAGCTTCTGGAGCTGGAAAGGTTTATGGATGCACATGCCAAATAACAGCTGGAAAATCAGAGATATTGTAATACCGAATCAGGTGGTAATCGCACCGATGGCAGGGATATCCAATCCTGCCTTTCGTGTAATCTGCAAGGAATTCGGTGCCGGTCTTATTTATACAGAGATGGTTTCGGATAAGGCGCTGTATTATGATAATGAAAAAACAGTAGGTATGACGGATGTCGAGGAACAGGAGCATCCTTTGGCCATGCAGATTTTCGGACATGATATAGAGACAATGGTATATGCCGCAAAATTTCTGGATGAAAAAACCGATTGTGATATCATTGATATCAATATGGGATGTCCTGTCACAAAAATTGTGAAATCCTTTGCGGGAAGCGCTCTGATGAAGGATGTTGATCATGCTGTGGAAATGAGCAGGGCGGTTATTCAGAGTGTGAAAAAACCGGTCACCGTGAAAATGCGGATCGGCTGGGATTTGGATCAGATTACATGTCTGGAGCTTGCCAGAGGACTGGAGGCTGTCGGAGTACAGGCACTTGCCGTGCATGGACGTACCAGAAAACAGATGTATGAAGGGACTGCAGATTGGTCTTATATCAAAAAGGTGAAGGAAGCTGTATCCATTCCCGTAATGGGGAACGGCGATGTGCGAAGTGGTGAGGATGCTAAGCGGATGCTGAAGGAAACCGGCTGTGATGCTGTCATGATCGGCCGCGGTGTTTTGGGGGATCCCTGGCTGATCAAGGATATTGCCCATTATCTGGAATGCGGTAAGCATATGCCGGAGGTAACGCTGGAGGAAACGTTCGCAATGGCCAGACTGCACGCAAAACGCCTGTGTAATCTGAAGGGTGAATTCGTCGGTATTCGAGAAATGCGCGGACATGCTGCATGGTATGTAAAGGGGCTGCCAAAGAGCCATCAGCTCAAGGATCAGCTGAGCAAAATCGAAACCTACGAGGAAATGCAAAGCATATTATCCGCATATGAAGCAGAGTATGCTAGAATACAGGAACAGTATAAACAGGGGAACCGTTGAGATGGTGCTTCATAGCCGGGCAGATATCGCTGTGCTTTGTTATGCCATCCGTTTCAGACGGTTTTTCTTTTTACATTGCGGTATGGAAGAATCAGATCTTTTATCCATATACCTTAGTTACTAACAATTTTATCATCAGGAGGTATATGGGATAATGCCCCAGCATGTATTCCTGTTTATCTGTTGAAAACCGCCGTGGTTTTCCATGGTCAATACTCTCTTTATTTGCACGAAGGGATCAGTATATGTGTGTACATATCCAATAAACAAAAGGAAAGAGACATATTTTCACATTGTTTGGATATCTTTTACATGAAATATCTCGTATAATGATTGATGAGGTGATAGCATGAAATTTAAGGATTATAACTATGAGCGTTACAGCTTTGAGGCTTATGCAGAGGCAATGCAGCAGGCAGGCACCAGGCTGAAGGAAGCAAAGGACTATCAAAGCTTCAAGAAAGCTTTTGATGAGGGGAAACGGGCATTTGAGCATCTGGATACGATGTATAATATCTGTTATGTCCGCTATACGATCAATACAAACGATGCCTTTTATCAGAAGGAAAACGATTACTGGGACGAGGCAATGCCGAAGATGAAGTCCCTGACAACGGCGTTTGACAAAGAGGTGCTGGCTTCACCGTTTGCGGAGGAATTGAAAAAGGATGTTCCGGAAACCTATTTCCTGCTTGCGGAGTTTGCACAGAAGAGCTTTTGTGATGAAATAATCGAAGAGCTGCAGGAGGAAAACCGTTTGCAGAGCAGTTATCAGAAGCTGATAGCCAGTGCGCAGATTCCCTTCGATGGTGATATCTATACCCTATCAGAGCTTGGTGTAAAGATGGAATGTGATGATCGTGACATTCGTAAACGAGCCACCCAGGCATACTGGGGATGGATGCAGTCACACCAGGATGAGATTGATGATTTATATGACCGCATGGTTAAGGTACGCGATCGCATGGCGAAAAAGCTGGGCTATAAGAATTATGTTGAGCTGGCATATATGCTGCAGTGCCGCTTTGATTACAAGCAGGAGGATGTGGCAAATTACCGCCGGCAGGTTCTGGAGGATGTTGTACCGTTATGCAATGCATTATATGAACGGCAGCGGGAACGTTTAGGCTATGACAGGCTGCACGTATACGATGAAAAATACGAATTTGCAAGCGGCAACCCGACACCGAAATACGATACACAGGAAATGATTGCACGCGCAAACACAATGTATCATGAGCTGGATGAACGCTGTGGAACGTTCTTTGATTTTATGGTGGAGCATGACCTGCTGGATCTTGACAGTAAAAAGGGAAAGGCAGGCGGAGGCTATTGCACCGTGTTTGCCGAAGATCGCTCTCCGTTTATTTTCAGTAATTTTAATAAGACAAGCCATGATGCGGAGGTTCTCACTCATGAGGCAGGGCATGCCTTCCAGGTGTTTACTTCCATGGGAATCCGACCGGTGGAGTGTATCTGGCCAACCTATGAGAGCTGTGAAATTCACTCTATGAGTATGGAATTCTTTACATGGCCGTGGATGGAGACCTTCTTTGAGGAGGATGCGGACAAGTATCGATTCCTTCATCTTGGTGGAGCCGCTAAGTTCATCCCTTACGGCGTTCTGGTGGATCATTTCCAGCATGAGGTGTATGAGCATCCGGAAATGACTCCGGCGGAAAGACGGCAGACCTGGAGAAGACTGGAAAAACAGTATCTGCCGCATAAGGATTATACGGACTGTGAATTTCTGGAGAATGGAGGATGGTGGTTCCGTCAGAGTCATATCTTTATGACACCGTTCTATTATATTGATTATACACTGGCACAGGTGTGTGCATTGCAGTTCTGGTATCGTCTGTATCAGAAGGATGAAAACGCATTTGAGGACTATTATCGCATCTGTCAGATTGGTGGAACGAAGACATTCACGCAAATCGTTGCGGCAGCGAATCTGAAGGTTCCATTTGCGGATGGGTGCTTAAAGGATGTCATGAAGGCAGTGCGCAGCTATCTGGATCAGGTGGATGACAAAGCACTTTGATGCCGGTAACGGGAAGCTGCATATTCTTGAAATGGCGTGCCGACAGCAATAGCTGAAGGGCTTGTATGAAGTGCTGAAGCATTTGAAGGGCTTGTCATCCACATGGTATTCGTAAACCTTTCACCATAAGGAAGGAATCATGGAAAGCCTTGTTTTATCGGTAATTTTAAGGAGTTTTCGATTGACAAAGGCAGGGTTTGTCTATATAATCATAATCGTAAATATGGCTGTGATAAGAGAGTACTGTTTGTGAAAGCTTTCAGAGAGTATGCACGTTTGGTGAGAGTGCAGCAGTGGAACCTGCAGGAAATAAAGACTTGGAGCTTTCCGATCAGGACGTTTCCTTCACGTTACGAAGAGACTTGAAACACAGTCACTAAGGCTGCGCGGGGAAACCTGCCGGCGAATTAGGGTGGTACCACGATGAAGCTCTCGTCCCTATGTTGGAAGAGAGCTTTTTATATGGAAATAGAAAAGGAGCAGATTATGGAAAAGTTAACTGAACAGGAAGTTATCCGTCGACAGAAAATGGAAGATCTGCGTGCCATGGGCATCGAGCCGTTCGGGCATGCATATCAGAGAACACACAAATCCGGAGAAATACGTGCAGCATATGAAGACTGTACGAAGGAAGAGCTGGAAGAAAAAGATCTGACAGTGAAAATTGCGGGACGTATCATGACGAAGAGACGTCAGGGAAAGGCCGGCTTCATGCATATTCAGGATATCGACGGACAGATTCAGATTTATGTTCGTAAGGATGTCATCGGTGAAGAGGCCTATGAGGTGTTCAAGAAGTCGGATCTTGGAGATATTGTAGGAATTGAAGGAAAGGTCATGAAGACAAATCATGGAGAGCTTTCTGTAAAGGCCGAGGTGTATACGCATCTGACGAAGGCACTGCGCCCGCTTCCTGAGAAGTATCATGGCTTACAGGATGTGGAGGAGCGTTTCCGCCGCCGTTATGTGGACTTGATTACCAATGAAAACAGCAAGCGTATCGCATTGACAAGACCTAGAATTATCCGTGCTATTCAGAATTATCTGGATAATGAAGGCTTGGTTGAGGTGGAGACACCGGTGCTGCAGCCGATTCTGGGTGGAGCAAGTGCAAGACCGTTCGTGACGCATCACAATACACTGGATATGCCGTTTTATCTGCGTATCGCAACAGAGCTGCCTTTGAAGAGACTGATCGTCGGTGGCCTTGAGGGTGTATATGAGATTGGCAGATTATTCCGTAATGAGGGAATGGATGCTACACACAATCCGGAGTTTACAACGGTGGAGGCCTATGTGGCATATTCTGATCTGAGCGGGATGATGGATCTGGTGGAAGGTCTGTTGAATCATGTGGCAGAGAAGGTATGCGGTACCACAGAAATCGAGTGGCAGGATAAGACGATTTCTTTGAAGGCACCGTTTAAGAGATTACATATGGTGGATGGTATCAAGGAAGCATGCGGTGTTGATTTCTGGCAGGAGATGAGCTTTGCGGATGCATGTGCAATTGCGAAGGAGCATGATATTGAGGTTGAGAAGAAGCATAACAGTGTCGGACATATTATCAATCTGTTTTTTGAGAAGTATGTTGAGGAAACGCTGATTCAGCCAACATATGTATATGGGCATCCGGTGGAAATCAGTCCGCTTGCGAAGAAGAATGCGCAGGATCCTAGATTTGCGGATCGCTATGAGCTGTTTATTGACGGGCATGAGTATGCGAATGCATTCTCTGAGCTGAATGATCCGATTGATCAAAGAGAGCGTTTTGAGAATCAGCTGAAGCTGCGTGATCTGGGGGATGATGAAGCAAATGAGATGGATACGGATTATGTGGAGGCATTGGAGTATGGTCTGCCGCCAACCGGTGGTGTTGGATTGGGAATTGACAGACTGGTGATGCTGTTGACAAATTCACAGACGATACGGGAAGTGTTGCTGTTCCCACACATGCGTCTTAACAAATAAAGTAACGCAACCCAAATAGGATGCGATTAAATAACGCAACCTATTTGGGTTGCGTTGTTTTTCTATTTACTATATACTTGATTTAAGAGGTGAAGACATTGTCAAATAAAAAGTATTGTTCTATTATGATCGACATAGTTGATTCTAGGAAATATAAAAATCGTAATGAAATCCAAGAATTTATGAAATGTATTATTGTGTACTTGAATAAAATATTTTATAAATCTTTAAAGAAACCATTAATGTTTAGTGCAGGGGATGAAATTCAAGGCTTGTTTTATGAACCATTGGCAGCGTATTTATGTGTTCGGTTTTGCATGATGATTTGTTATCCAGTAAAAATTAGGGCAGGAATTGGATATGGAGAATTAGCATTTGATAATGAAAATTGGAAATCATCCGAATTAGACGGTGAAGTATATCATAATGCTAGATATGCTATAGAAAGTTTTTCTGGTAAAAATAGTTTTGGAATTAGAATAAATACGAAAACAAAAAAGGATAAATATTTGAATGCAATGTTATACTCGTCACAGCTGCTTCAAAGACAACAATCGGTGAATGTACAAAATGTTAAATTAATTGCCGAATTATTATATCCAATTTTTGATGAAAACATTATGGTTTCGTACATTGAATTTAAAGACCAATTAAATTTTATATTAGAGATGAAAGCTAATATAGTACCTGTGCAGTCTTTGAGTTATGCAAGAATCGGAAGTTCTCCTAAGGGAGAATTGAAAAACAACATAGTTATTTCAAATGATATTGGTCAAGTAAATTTTATGCCATTACGCAAACTTTTAGAGGATAGTAATATGTTAGTGGAAAATACATGGAAGAAGGGAATGTCTACAATGATTTCAGAAATATTAGGAACTACACGTCAAAATATTGATAAACATATTCGCTTAGGAAATATAGATGAAAATAGAAAAATTGATTTTTCTGTTGCTTGTTGGCTGATTGAGGAGCTTGATAATGCATAATATGTTATTATTTATTATTTTCCATGTTGTTGGAGATTTTTATTTGCAAAGTGATGAAGTAGCAAAGAATAAAGAAAACTTAAACACTTTTATGCTGATACATTCAATTATTTATTCAATACCTTTTGTTTTACTTTTTATCTATTTTAAAATAAATGTATCCTTATTGATAATAATCACATTATCTCATCTGTTAATCGATGTTTGCTCTGTTAAACTGAAAAATAAATACAAAGAAAAAGAGTGCTTAATATTTTGCAGTGACCAGTTTATACATATATTCATTATTTATTTATGTTCGTCATATATGAATTTAACAATCATATTATCCAATATGGCTTTAATATCAATTTTAGCGATATTAATATTAGTGAAACCAACTGGCGTATTGATTTCATTGGCCTTTAAAGTTATCTTCAAAGAAGAGAAAAGTAATCATGAGTTAAAAATTGGTACGTATATAGGATATTTAGAGAGAATTATAATTTTTTTATTATGTATCTTTGATTCTATTTCTACCATAGGTTTTATTATTGCTGCAAAAACTTTAGTTAGATATAAGGATATCAATAATAATAAAAATCATTTTCAAGAAAAGTACTTAATAGGAACATTATTAAGTACAATTGGAGCTTTATGCTGCTTTGCACTCATTAAGTTTTTAAGCACTTAAAAAGGAAGACACACATCAATATATTCTTTTTCTGTACATATTTTTATGTAACCTTCATATACTTCATCACTGTATGCGTTATAGAATAAAATATCCAGATTTAAATGGCTAATAAATTTGCAGTAACGCTGATTCACTTGCAAAACAGGAATTGATGGAACTTTATGTAGAGTGTCTCACTTCTATCATTTCCTCGTTGGATTACTCATAATCCGATACAATTACATAAGGTACACTACACCTCACAGATAGGCATATATAAAAGACTAAATTTTCCGTGAAAACGATAAATTCAATGGAATATACTTTTTGAAACTTGCGAAAGTACGATAAATAAAGGTTTTTTGGAGGTTTCAATGATTTACTAAAGTCATACCATATATGAAGAATAAGTAGGATTTTATAAAATACAGCATTAGAAGGAGTGCTGTGCTTTTTTGTCTAAGCTTAAAATGTCTAGCCTCAGGGAGGCTAGACTCAGATTATTCAGGTATCTGTACGATTGCTAAAAGTAATTTAAATCCACTAGCCTCAGGGAGGCTAGACCGTCGGTCTTTCTTTACATCGCAATTAAAATCTTCAATTTAAATCCACTAGCCTCAGGGAGGCTAGACAGTGAAAATCATTGCTTTTTAAGACGTTTGTAACAAAATCATTTCTTTTCATAACTATTGAATGTTATGAAAATGAAAAAGCTGTTACAAAATGCGATAAAACGCAATTTTAAGGCGCGAACCTCCCAAGGGTTTCATGTGAGCTTACGGTTCGCGCAAAATAATTCATATAAACAATACATCTTCTTCAACATTGAAGCTAGGCTTAACTCCTATATGTTCTACTTTATTTTTGTAATTGTTACCTAAATAGTAAAATCTTAAACTATCATGTTCTTTATCAATTAATCCAGTAAGCTTGTGTTTAACCTCTCTGCATTTCGCTTGATCCATAACACATTCAAAAACTGAATTTTGAACCCTTTGACCATAATTCACACATACTTTAGCAACGTTCCTTAATCTTTTTTTACCTGCGCTGTTTTGGGTGTTGACATCATAAGTTATTATAACAAGCATTTCTCATTACTTCCATAAAAACGGTGGATATTCAGGTAAATCACCACGAATTGTTCTAGCAAGTAACAGCGCCTGAACGTAAGGAACCAAACCCCACTCTATCTTTTGATCAAGGAATGGATGCTTTATCGTTTCCTGTTTTTTCTTTTACCATGAAGACAGAACCGCTTTTCTAGTCATATCATCCATATAAACAGCGCCACTATCGGTTTTTGTAAATCCATCAGCAGTTACTATATTCATATTTATAAGTGATAAAACAAAACGATCAGCCAGGATTGAGCGTAATTCTTCCATTAAATCTAATGCTAAAGAGGTGCGTCCAGGAAGATCAATATGTAAAAATCCAACATACGGATCTAAACCAACAGATTCAAGCGCTGATGTGACATCCTTTGCTAAAAGTGTATAGGTAAAGGAAAGAAGAGCATTAACATTATCTAACGGAGGTCGTTTATTTCTACCATGAAAATAGAAATCATTTTTCTGTTGGAGAACTAAATCATCAAATACATGGAAGTAACAATTTGCTGCATTGCCTTCGATTCCTCTTAAAGAGTCTGCAGAATCCGCTTTTCTAGCTTCATGTGCAGATAATCTGATCGCTTCAGCTGCTGTTTTGATTTTTTCAACATCTATTCTCATACCATAATCTCGTTTGGCACGAAGTAATATATTTCTGGAATTGATTAGCTTTGCTGTTATCATGTTTTTTGCATATGCAAGACGTTTGTCGCTTGATTCAGATATTCTGAATTGTTCTTTCCGCAACAGGACGTTTCCACGTTCCTCTCCAACAACTCTAGCAAGAAATCTTCCATGCATCGTCATAAATGTTAACGATATTCCCATATCTGCACATTTACCCATAAGAGCAGGACTTACGCCTGTAAAACCAAATCCAACAATCCCTTCAATGTTATGTAAGGGAAACCTCGACACAGATTTATCTTCTTTTGTGGCGATAATGTTTTCACCATCCAATGATAAATAAGTCCTAGGTGTTGTTATATACAATGTGTTCAAAAGTTTTTTCATATACCTTTATCTCCTAAATATTTATCAAAGTATTTATCAACAGAAGGATTTTGATTCAGTTTAGGAAGACAGATATCTTTTAAAGAACATGCATTGCATTTTTTAGATATTTTTACTTTAGGAGTATATTGCTTTAAATACAGTTTATGCATTTCTTCACAAAATGCTTTGACTGTACTGCGCATGTCAGAAGAAAATAACACTTCAGTTCTTCGTCTTGTTTCTCCATAAAATAGACAGCCCTTTTCAATCTTACACAAAAGCATTTCTTCTAAACACATTGCCTGTGCACATAACTGTAAGTCATCAGCTTGATATTGTTTAGGCTCTCCTCTTTTATATTCAATAGGAACAGGGAGATAGCGCTTAGAATCTTTTGAAATAGAAATGCCTTCTTCTGATGGATGAAATTCTACAATATCACAATTACCACTAATACCCATAGTCCTTGAAAATACAGAGAGTCCTCTACGAATGAGTATTCCATTTCTTGTTTCAGAGAATGCACCATTATGTGCATTCTCATGAAAAATCTGACCATCTATCGTACGGTAATTCTCTGCCCACTGTTGTTCAATATGTATGAGTGCCCATTGACGGCGGCAAAACGCAAAATATTGTATACCTGAAAGCATTAAAAATTCGTCTTCACTATATTCCATCATAAATTTCTGGTTCTAGACCTTCTAATGGAGATAACGTGATTGTGAAATCTTCAAAGCAATTTGGCGTATCCACATCATTTTTTACCTCAACCTTTAAAGAATTGTGTACTTTAGCTGAACTGTATTGTCCTGCTAAACAATTATGCTTCCACCAATATACCTTACAAACTTCCATGCTTCCTTCCGGTCTAGCACTGGATGCATCGTTCATGAACAGGGAACATAAAGCTTCTTTGATTTTCTCAGCATCCTCTTCACTGAAGCCTGTTTTTTCTGCCAGCTGGTGATTGATGCTTCCTTTACATACATATAAACCAAAATCAACACGGTGCTTCATTCCCATAGTGTCAGAGGAACGCTTTTCGGATGGCTCACTATTTACACTCTTTGTTATCTGCATATCGGTTGTTACAACTGGATTGATACTTTCTGCAGTTCTTATAGAAACAGGACCTCTTACACCTACAGAAACATTATTCGCTTTAAATGCGAAGACCTGCCCAAATGCTCTGACATCAGTCCATTGTTTACAGGCAGCTGAAGCATAAGCTTCACGATCCTTTAAAACCGCTTTTAATTCCTTATTATTGGAAGCACGTTCACTTAAGCTCTTGAATCCATCATTGCTTCTTTCATCAGATTGGACGAAGATATTTTCTCCCATATCCTGCAGACGGTTTCTAATTTTCCGTTTCATGCATACGTCAGATACTTCTCCAAATCCCTTAAAATCAATTCTAGGTTGATTGCCAGAAAGTGGATCACCATTCGGGTTAGCTTTGTTAACTGTGAAAATAACTGCGAAATCTACTTTGTTTGTGAATGTTGTCATAATTTAGACTCCTCCTTTTGTTTATTTTTTTCTTTTCTTTCAGTATTGATTCGTTTGATTTCATTTCTCTGACAATCAAAACCAATGACAAAATATGCATTTAAGTTTTGGATGTGTTCTACAGCTTCTATATCCATTTCTGTATATAACTCTTCCATTAAGTCCTGTTTCATTGAAAGAAGATAATCACATTTTCTCCCTAGTTTCTCAACATAAGGTCTGATTTTTTTATCAATCGTAGTGAGCGTTACAAACGGATGCTCTTGAAATGGTGCGTATAAACGCATTGCATTTGTTGGACGATCTTCCTTTTGAATGTTTAAAGCATATTGTTCAATTGCATCATATATTGCAAGAATTCTTCCTAATAAATAGGGGATATTTGATTTAGCTAATTTTTTGTTTTCCATAATATTCACACTCCAATTCACTCCTTCTCTATCGTAACAGTATTTTTTGAATACTGCACACAGTATACCGATACATTTATTCCAGTTATACTTCGTATTCGTTGACATGGTCTTTATCTGATTGTTAAGTCGAATGATAAAATCATCCGGAATGGGTTTCCCTTCAGAAATACATGGCAGTAAGCGTCCCATCTGCAGCGTCATCAACTGATCATCTACTTCAAAGAATGCACCACGTAATGTCCCATATGCACAAGAAATGATTTCTCTGGGAATTGGGGTCATTACATCGCTCATATAATCAGCTTTTGAGTATTGAGGCCAGCTACAATATGTAAACCAGTTCTGTAGATGTTTGTAGTATGTAGAAGCATCTATTTCCTGATAGTAGGTTATTGAAAATCTACCAATCGTAGCAGCATCCATCGCCATGATGACGATGTTATCATTATGATCGCTGATATTCTTCCTATAACCGTCAATTGCTTTATTTACACGTTGTGCGAAATCTTCTTCTGTATCTACTTTGTCCGGTAAAGCAGGAAATAAGCTTTCGTCTAATGCGAATGCCGTCATAATGTTATCACAGTGTGCATTCCATACCAAAATCGTTTGTCCATTTTGCTTATATGCCTGTTTTTGTATCAACCATCGCAAAGCATTATGAATTTTCTGAGATGTTTCATATCCGATGGAAATCGCTTCTTTTTTAGAAACGAATCTGCCGCGATATGTAAAACCGTTTGCATCATTAGTAGAAATTAACTTAGCTTTATCTTTTCCTTGACGAAGTTTAGCGGGATGTTTTTCTGTGCAATACATCATTTTACCAGTTATATAGCAGAGATCCTCGTCGGTATGTTGACTGGTATAGAAATTGTGGTAGGCATCGAATAACATTTTGTCACACCATGGTTCAACAATTCGTTTTTGTTTACCTCTGATTTTAAAGCGGACAAAAGCTTCTGTTTGAACAACTGTTTTCTGGATTTTATATTTCTTATCCAATTGTTCTCCATCCAATTTTAAGATATCGCAGGAGATCAAGTCAAAAAGCAGTGTTCCTTGTTCGAGATATTGATAGATTGGCACAAGACTTGTGTGTGTGTAAGAAGAATCAACCCATTGCCTTAAAAGGTTTTGATGTGCAAGAACATGCGGATCATTTCGTTTGCCAGTATATTCTGCATAATCTTTTGAGATATAAATTAGCTTATCGTGTAAAGGATGAGGCGTAATACCGCTTGATCTACTCGCTGAATCCTCAGTCACAGGAATGACAGTGACAGCATCATCATTAGGAATTTCTATTGCATGGATAAACTTTCCATTTTCGTCCAAAACAACTTCGATCTGTGCTTTTGTAGTAAGATGGCTTAGCGGTAATAACATCCCTGTTTCACTTTCCTCACCTACTTCACTCTGACATATATCATAGGTTTCTAGTAATTTACTCGCCCAACTCATGCAATTCACCTCCTTCCTCTTGATCAACACTCTTAAAATTAATATCTTTTTCAAATCTCTTGATATCACCGGTCCCTACAATACGCCTGATTGCACATTGTTCAGGACGAATGAATGTAATAATACCTTTCTTCATAACCGGTGTCCAAAAAGTCGCAATCAACTTATCTTTTTCTTCTTCACAAACCCATTCATCAGGGTAGATAAATCCATGTACCATAGTGCTGAATGGTATTATGGTATGGTCATCATAAAAACCTTTTCCTTCACCAAATTCACATGGTTCTACATACGCTTGACATTCACGTGTACCAAGAAATACATCCCTGCGTCCACCACGATTTACCATGCGCTTTGCGATTAACCAATGCTTATTCTCATTGCGATCTTGTTCTAATTCTTCATGGTGGAGATTCCATTCAAAGTGTGCTTTTACCTGATATTCAACATCTGTTAAATAGGTGTAGTAGGAGAGAGTATTGCCTCCGTGGTAATTGATTGGTCGTATACCTTGTGTTGTGAATTGAATCTCATTCATAATGCGAACTTCATCAATAATCCAGCTGATTGTTGGCTTAAAGTAAATACTTTTAACAACTCCCTTTAATGCTTCATATGTTGGGATTTGATAAGAAAACTTCTCCCCAGATACACGATTGAGAGGATCTGAAAAAAGAGCATATTTACTTTTTACGCTAAATGTGATTTCGTTTTTCTTTTGCATTTTTTCACCTTCTTTCTAATGAATTTATTATAAATACAATATGATGTTTGAAAAACATCATATTGTATTTAAAATCTAAATCAATTTGAAGAGCACATAGATGAGTGCAATGACTAAGCAATTTATAATCCTTAAGGTTATATTCATAAAACCTTTATGTAGCAACACATAGGCATCATCTTCATCTCTCATTTTATAAAGTTTTTTCATGGATTACGGTTCACACCTCCTAACTTCGAATAAAACTCTTTGAATACTAGATATCGTAGATCTTATATCCTTTCAGCTTTATATACACAAATAAGAAGATGTAAATTTTATTGTAATAAAATTTAAAAGGTGCTTCGTGTTTTCATAAATGTGCAGTTATTTATTATATTTTCTTTGACTTATTAAATTATTGACCATATAATAAGTACGTCAGTTAAAACTGTGGATCTAAATTTATTTGCGTATTTATGAATTGATGTTTAAGGGAAAGGCTAAATGCCTTTTTTCTATTTACACAAACATATCCTCCAACTCCTTCCTAACCTCCAACCCTGTATCCTTATTATAAAACCCATCCCTCAAAACCAGCATGCCGTTAAACTCAAGCTTATAAATCATATCTTCCTTCTCCAGCTCCTTATACTTGTGTTCATAAACATTCACCATAAAGCGCTGTGTCTTATCAAGCAGTGCATACTTTTCTGCATTGCTAATGGAACTATTCAGCTGATTAATCAATTTCTCGCCATCTTTGTACGGAACCAAAACACCAATACTCTGAGAATCAATCATTTCAAATTTTTCTCCCGCACTCTTTAATGCGTGCCCCAGACAAGGATGAGCAAGATCATCAGATTCATTTTTACTCCCTATTCGCGAAAATAGATCAAATAAGGAAACTTTACGATTCTCAATCTTTGTTGAATATTCCGTATCCTGTCTGCGATCAAACAAATAGGAATCATAATACTGACGTATGAAGGGGAGTGTTAAAAGCTCATCCACACGGTTTCCCTCTTTGGAAGCATGTAGTTGTGATAATAAAATATCTGTTTCATTCTGTCCTTTTCTTACATCCTTAAGTTTTTCGATATGTTCTTCATTGGAATTGATGAGATAGACAGTCCCTAACTCTGAATTTTTACCATTTCTATTGCATCTGCCAGCAGCCTGAAGAATACTATCAAGTCCGCATAGGGAACGTATGACAACATCACAATCTATATCGACTCCTGCTTCGATCAGATTAGTCGCTATACACAACACAGTATCTTTTTGTTCCATATGCTCTTTTAAATCCTCCAATGTAAGATGGCGATGCTCCGGACACATGCTAGTAGATAAATGATATAGATGAAGTCCGTCTATTTCATGATGCTGCTCACAAGCTCGATATAAATTTAGTGCCTCTGCTTTTGTATTGACAATCACCAGCATGCTGCAGCCGGGCTGCAGCTTTTGAAATATAAAATCTGATAAATCAGCAATTGAATAGCCGCCCCTGCGACAGGCATCTTCTATATGGACACGCTTAAATTGTTCCTGCATTTCCTTTGTCTGTTTTACAATTTCAGATTCTGAAGCCAACTTGATAGGATAGGTGGTAGTTTCCAATAATGGCTGTGTTGCCGTACATAATACCACCGTAGTATTACAATTATAAGCAAGAAAGTTCATCATTTCATTAAACATCGATATTGTTTGAACTGGTATTTTCTGAGCTTCATCTATAATGAGTACAGAGTCGGCTAACTGATGAAACCTGCGTACATCCGTTGTTCGATCTTTAAACATCACATCGAACAGACGAACTGCTGTCGTCAAAATTACGGGCTTATTCCAGGAAGAACTATAGTAATCATAATCTGTATATTGAGATGGGATAATATTGGAATGATGCTCCAAAACAAGATCTTCATTGAAAAATTGCTTCATCACTTCCGCATTTTGTTCTAATATGGTCTTAAAGGGTGCAACATAAATGATATGCTTCTTATGGTATTTTTTCGCATGATGCAGAGCATAACGAAGTGATGCGAGTGTTTTACCTGAGCCAGTTGGACAGGACAGACGATAAATACCAGGAGAATGGCTGCTAAATGCTTTACACTGATCAGAGATACTGGCGCGCAATTCATTGATTGGATTGAAAGAGGAATTTGCAGTTATCTCAGCTAAATGACTCTCAAGCTTATCTGTTGCTGCTTGCCATATAGTATCTTCTGTATAAACGATTGTTTGTGTGTGTTCCATGAAATTGCGAGTATCTTCACGATCTCCATGAATTAGTAAAGACATAAGAAGTCGTTGTAAAGCTCCAATATAAAAATAATAATCCTTCGCATCTTGAGCCGTTTTTTGCTTCATGAAATTTGCAAGATAGACCGAAAGTTCCTTATGCGCTGCACGGAAAAGATTTTCCAATTCCTCTGTGGAAATAAAGTCATTCATAAAGGCGGTAATGTGTTCCATATCCAATGCTTTTTCCGGATAACACCGGCTGCGCAAGGCATTATCACCATGCACATTTATGAAATCACATAACCCATGATGAGAAACAATTGCATTTGCTAACATGAGTTTTACCAGACACTCACTCATATCACTGTAAGATCTGCACACCTCAAGCAGAATCTGCGCGCCGGCTGAAGAATGATTAACCTTGGGAAGAAATATATTTTCCATTGCTACTTTTGTTATGTACTTCTGAAATTCCTTGGAAGCCTTGCCGCAATCATGCAAAAAAGCAGTCAGCTTCATGCAATTTGTCAGACCTCTTGCAGCTGCATATTCTTTAATCGCTGTAAAGGTATGTTCGCTGTGCTCCTGTAATGACTGCATTTCCTGATTGCTATTTATATGTGCCAATATGTTCATGCTCCCACCCCTGTCTATTCCATAATAGCGCTTACATGAAGGCGTGTCAATATCAATGTTTCATTGAATAAATTGATAACTAAGGTATAATGTAAGAGAATGGTAAAATAGCCTGTACTTATGGAGGTAATTAAATATGTTAATATACGAAGGGACAAAATATGATTTCAAAATGGATATGGACCTTGATAAAATACCTCATCTTTTAGAGGAAAAGCTTTATGAGCGTATGCACATCCATACGAGTAAAAAAGAAGTAACCTCGTGGAAAAATTCACTTCAATATATGTACAAGGTATTGAATGACCCTACTATACCGGATACCTGCGGAGTAGCTATTGAATATAATATTCCAAAAACAAACAAGCGTGTGGATTTTATTATGTCCGGATATAATCATGATGGGAAGGCAAGTGCTATTATCATCGAGCTAAAGCAATGGGAGCGTGTGGAAACGGTATTCAACCGCGAGGATTTGATAAATACCGAGGTAATGACAGCGCTGGGAAAAGGAGTGCATCGTGTTGTACATCCCTGTTATCAGGCCTGGTCCTATGTACAGCATATGAATGATTATATCGAAGAAGTAGGGAAAAAAGACATACAGCTGTACCCTTGTGCATATCTGCATAACTATGATTTAAAGAAAGAGCAAAATATCATAAATCCAATTTATAATACATGTATTGAGAAATCACCATTATTCACACAGGGAGAAATTCCTAGACTGCGGGAATTTATCAAAAAGCATTTAAAACAAGGGGATCGTAAGGAGGTGCTGTTTCTAATAGAGAATGGCAGAATTCGACCCTCCAAGAGCCTTCAGGACTGCATTTCTTCTATGCTGGATGGTAATCAGGAATTTACAATGCTAGATACACAGAAAGTGGTCTATGAAGAAATCCTTTATATGGCTAAATTGTGTCAAGAGGATAAAAGGAAACGGGTAATGATTGCAAAAGGCGGTTCAGGAACAGGAAAATCCGTGATTGCTGTAAATGCGATGGTGAATCTGCTGAAGGAAGACATGTTTGGACAATATATAACAAAGAATGCGGCTCCACGCAACGTGTATATAGATAGACTTGCTGGTAAAATGAAGAAAAACAAAATCAAATCACTGTTCGCTGCACCGGATAAATTTTATCAGCAGCAACCAAATGATTATGATTTTTTGATTGTGGATGAAGCGCATAGATTACGAGAAAAATCAGGTATGTTTCAAAAAGGTGAAAACCAGATACAGGAGCTGATAAGTTCATCACTCTTTACCGTTTTCTTTATCGATTCCTATCAGCGTGTTCATTTTCGTGATTTTGGAAGTATCTCCGAGTTTCAAAAACAGGCACAGCTACAAAATGCAGAGGTTATACAATATGAATTACATTCACAGTTTCGCTGTAACGGATCGGATGGATATCTTGCCTGGATAAGAAATATGCTGCAGCTGGAAGAAACAGCAAATTTCAATTTCAAGGATATCAGCTTTGATTTTCGTGTCATTGATGATCCAAATGAATTAAGAGCTATGATTTGTGAAAAAAATGATGAATCAGGGAAAGCCAGAATATTGGCGGGATACTGCTGGGAGTGGGAAAAAGCCGGCAGAAGTGATCCGAATCACGATGACATTGTAATTGGTGATTTCAAAATGAGCTGGAATCTGGATGCTGGTGATCCATATGCAATAAGTCAGGGATCTGTTCATCAAGTAGGGTGCATTCATACTACACAGGGGCTTGAATTTGATTATGTAGGAGTTATTATTGGTGAAGATCTTCGCTATGAAAACAATGAGCTTGTGACTGACTACAGGCAGAGAGCGAAAACGGATTCTTCTGTAAAGGGGCTGAAAAAGCTGTATCGTGAGAATCCGGAGAAGGCAAAACATATTGAACGACAGATTATACTGAATACGTATTACACGTTGATGACAAGAGGGATGAAGGGGTGCTATATCTATTGCTGTGATTCAGAACTGCAAAAGTACATCAAAATGTCAATAGCAGATGCATAGTCAAAAAGGGTGAAGCAATTTCAAGCATCACCCTTTCTCATTCTTGATACTGTTTACTAACAGTCTTATCCTTTCTTCATTTCTGCTACAGTATCCTGTAAGCTATACCTGCAATGGCCCTCTCTTCCGACTACCGTTTCCGCAGCGTCCAGAGAGCTTTGTATCGCTTCCTCACAGGCTTCGATGCCAGCACGGAAAACCTTGTCAATCTGCTGCTCATGAAGAATAGTTTGCGATATAAATGAGCAATCAGCGGAATGAGGAATTTTATTTGCTGTGGAAAAGGCAATCGCAATATCGCCACTGCCATTTCCTAGATGTGAACCAAGGCGGGCGAGTGCCACCGGCATACGTTTGCATACACGCTTCAGCTGTCTATCTGACATAGGTATATCTGTTGCCAGGATTATTATAATACTGCCCTGCTCCACCTGTTCCTTCACAGAATCATGAAAGGATACGTTTTCCTTGATATAATCATTCTTTAATCCGAAATTAGATAAGACGAGAAGCCCCACCGTATATTCTTCTCCATTTAATTCCAGCACTCTTGACGCGGAACCGATACCTCCCTTCATTTCGAAGCAACTCATACCGCGACCTGCTCCCACAGCCCCAAGTGCAAAATCCTTCCCTGCATCCGCAATCGCCTCATATACATTTGACTCCTGAATGCTGCATGCCCGTATATCATTCAGATATCCGTCATTGCATTCCCCAACCACTACATTCACAGTGCCGCTCGTCGTACCGATTTCCGGATGATCCTGCAGCATATAGCGCACCAATGCCTGCTGAACAGTCCCCACACACAGCGTATTTGTCAATGCGATCGGACTTTCCAGTACACCAAGCTCCTCCAGCTGTATCAATCCGCCGGTCTTTCCAAAGCCATTGATCACATGGCATGAAGCTGTCAGCTTCTCACGAAAAATATCACCCTCTGTCGGCAGGATTACCGTAACACCGGTCTGTACGTTACCCGCCGCTATTGTTTTATGTCCGACACGGACACCTTTAACATCCGTTATCTTATTTCTATAACCCTTTTTCATATACTCACCTCGCATTATAAGGATATCACATGCAGCATACTGTTTAACATTTATTTATGAAAAAGAATGAAACACACCGTCTTCTTATTTTTTCACCCCTCTATATCTATAGGCGAAGGGTAGAAAATATGCTATGATATAACAATACAGAAAGGGGAGATACCAATGCAGGAAAAGGGTATATTACAGGGAAATCTGACAAAGGCATTGCTGCGCATGGCTGTACCGCTGTTCGTGCTGAATCTGGTCAACTCCCTCTACAATATCATTGATACCTTCTGGGTCGGACAGCTTGGTGAGCTTCAGGTTGGCGCCGTTTCGCTTGTCGGTCCTATTATGTGGTGTGCACAAAGTGTTGCCATGGGGCTTAGTGCGGCTGCGATTGCTTTACTATCCACGCGGCTTGGGGCCAATCAAAAGGGGGACGCCTGTCGTTTCGCTACTGCTCTTCTATACTTTGCGATAGGCTTTGCCATTGTACTGAGCATAGGAACACTGCTTCTGCTGCATCCGATTCTAAGCTGGCTGGATACCCCGAAGGAAATTTATGATACCAGTTATCAATATCTGCTCGGAATTTCCTTTGACTATATCGGCCTTCTTATGCTGAACCTCTATATGGCAATGCGACAGAGTGCGGGGGACAGCCGATCCGGTGTAAAGCTGAATATGTGCGCTTCCCTGCTGAATGCTATTCTGGATCCGATATTCATTTTTGTTTTTCACTTCGGTATCCTTGGTGCTGCGATTGCCACGGTTGTATCCAAGCTGGTTATGGTACCGATTGCATGGCGGCGTCTGCATGATAAAGCCTTTCCTGTACATATCGATTTTCGGGCATATCCGTTTCATGCAGCGGATGGAAAAATCATACTGAAGCTTTGTATACCTGCCGCAAGCGGCCAGTTTCTTGAAAATCTGGGCTTTGTCATCATGAACAAATATATCGTCTACTATGGTGCTGTTGCCATATCGGCATACGGTGTCGGCGCAAAAATGGTGACGCTTGCCTATATTCCCGTCATGTCGATTGGAGCTGTACTGGCAACCTTTGTCGGTCAGAATCTGGGAGCCGGCAATACAGAGCGTGCACGAAAGGCATTTCATACAGCGATGAAGCTGTCAACACTTTTCTCATCTACTCTGACCATTATCGGAATGCTCGTAATCACACCGTTTATACATTTGTTTGTACCAAACGCATCTACGCAGCTTATGGAGCTAACACAGGAATATGCATTCTTTGCCTTGCTGTGCGGTGTTTTCATGGGATGGTATATCAACCTGAATGATGGTGTGTTCAATGGCTCCGGTCATACGAATTATACCTTTATCTTATCCATGATGCGTCTTTGGGCATTTCGCATTCCGATGATTCTGCTGTTTCATCGCTTTACGAGCCTTGGCATTACAGGAATATGGCTGGCAATGCTGCTCAGCAATATCTTTGAATGTATACTGGCACAAGCCATTTATCTCAGACATCGCTGGGAGCACTCCGCGATTCTTACAGAAACAGAAAGGATACAGCCTTCAGAAGAAACTGTAAAAGAAATATAAAGGGCACCCATGCAACAGCAGGGTGCCTGATTTATATTACACAGCGCGATACTGCTGTGGGAAGTTATCGGATAAAGTTTTCCTCACGGTATCCCAGAAACAGGATACATGCGATTGCTTCTGCAATTTCTATGAATTTTTTCATGGTAGCGTCCCTCCTGTCTTACACCTATAGTATACCGGAAGCACTTTACTTCGTCGTGTGAATTTACTTACACTTTGCTTACAATCCTGTTAGCTGAATGACAGGCTAATCGTTTATTTCGTTCTGTATAACGTCGCATACAGACAACATCATATTCTGATTTTATTGTTAAGCAAATACCAGTAATCATACTGTTCCTTACATCCTATATAAAATCCTGTGCATTTCATTCAGAATCAGAAAAGCAACATGAGTATCCGCAGCCATTCTCCTTTTACATAGCTGCCGTGGTTGTTGTTTCATTTGATTAAGGCTGAAAACAGGTAAGCAAAAAAAGCGCCTCTTGGCGCCTATTGCAATGAAAAAGGAAAGATGTCAAATCTGATGTTCAGGCATGATATCCAAAGAATGCCAAACAGAGTGCAGTGCCAATCCAGCTCAACAGCTTTTTCATCTCCATCTCCTCCTTTTTTCTATCTGCATTATATCGTATGCACACTGGTTTGTCGTGTGTTTCTGCTTACAGCAAGATTACAGTTTTGTAATATTTCCTGCAGACTGTCTTTGCGTTTCCATACGTTATCCCGTATAATAGGTAGGAAAGCTGAAACATATAGGTGATAAACATGAAATTTGAAGATTATAAGCTGGATGCCTCCATCTGTGAGGCTCTGCATACACTGGGCTATCAAAGTCCGCTGCCGGTACAGGAGGCTGTCATACCGCTCATGCTGGAAAAGAAGGATATTCTGGTGAAATCCAGAACCGGAAGTGGAAAGACCGCATCCTTTGCGATACCTATCATACAGGACCTGATCTGGGAGGAACGCTCACCTCAGGCTTTGGTACTGAGTCCGACCAGAGAGCTTGCCCTGCAGATCAAGGGAGAATTTGATAACATCGGTGCCTATAAGCGCATTAAGACGGCTGCCGTATTCGGGAAACAGCCCTTCCGTTTTCAGGCACAGGATGTAAAGCAGCGGACCCATGTTGTCGCAGGAACACCGGGAAGAGTGCTTGACCATCTGGAGCAGGGAACCCTTCGAACAGATAAAATCCGCTATATCATTATCGATGAAGCGGATGAAATGCTGAATATGGGGTTTATTGAAACTGTCCAGAAGATATTCTTTCGTCTTCCAAAAAACGCGTCTGTCTGCATGTTCTCCGCAACACTGCCACAGGAAATACAGGAGCTTGCACATGACTTTCTGAAGCAGGCGGAAGTTGTGGAAATCGAGTCGCAGACCTCCGTCAGTGAGCAGATGCATCATTATGCATACCGTTTGAAGGAACACGAAAAGCCGCAGGCACTGCTGAAGCTGTTATGCAGGGAGCTTCCCGAATCCTGTATCATCTTCGCAAAGACACAGGAGCATGTTCGCGAAATATGCCGTATGCTGTATGATAAGGGCATCAGTGTCGATCAGCTGCACGGCGGTATGCTGCAGGAGGACCGGCTGGAAAATATGAAGGACTTTCGTTTAGGGAAGCTTCGTATTTTAACCGCTACGGATGTTGCCGCAAGAGGCATTGATATACAGGATGTTACGCATATTATCAATTACGATATGCCAAATAAAAAAGAGACCTACATACACCGTATCGGCCGTTCTGCAAGACTGGATCGAAGCGGTACCGCGATATCCTTTGTTTCACAATATGATGATTTCCGCCTTCAGGAGCTGGAAGAATATCTGGGGAATGCACTGGAGTTTCATGACAGCAGTGAGCTTGAAGCTGTTATTGCGGACGCTGAGACATTGAGAAAGCTGGGAACTCCGAAATCTCAAAAAGAGGAAAAAGGGAAGGAACTGCGCAAGGATATGATGAAGCTGTATCTTGGCGGAGGGAAGACAAAGAAAATCCGCCCCGGGGATATCGTTGGTGCCATTTGCGAAATAGAAGGGGTCTGCGGGGATGATATCGGCGTCATCCAGGTACAGGATTATCAGTCCTATGTGGATATACTGCATGGTAAGGGCTTGCAGGTGCTGCGTGCGCTGCGTCAGAAAACCATCAAGGGCAAAAAGCTGAAGGTGGAGCGCGCAAAGGAGTAGTCATACAGCTGTCACAAATTGTAAAAAAATGTAAAAAGGTACTTCCGGATTCAAACCATACAGAGTATACTTATACTATAATACACAGGAGGTATGATTATGCTTGATAAAAAAGTATCCGAATTGCTGAATGATCAGATTAACAAGGAGCTGTACTCCGCATATCTGTATCTTGATTTCTCTCTCTATTATCAGGAGCAGGGGCTGGATGGCTTTGCCAACTGGTACATGATTCAGACGCAGGAGGAACGCGATCATGCAATGCTGCTTCTGCAGTATTTGCAGAATAACGGGGAACACATCACACTGAAACAGGTGGATAAGCCGGATAAAGTATGCGGTGCCTTAAAGGATCCGCTGGAATTTGCGTTGGAGCATGAGCGCTATGTAACCAGCCTGATTCATACAATTTATGATGCTGCACATGAGGTGAAGGACTATCGCACGATGCAGTTTCTGGACTGGTTTGTAAAGGAACAGGGTGAGGAAGAAAAGAATGCAGAGGATATGGTGAAGAAATTCGAATTATTCGGCACAGATCCTAAGAGTCTGTACATGCTGGATAATGAAATGGCTGGCCGTGCATACAGCGCGCCTTCTCTGGTATTATAAGAGAAACACACAGTTGTCTGTAAGAGATGATTCTTTTACAGACATTTTTGTATTCTTGCATCATGCCGCTCTGTCTACTGGTAATATGCCTGTTTTCTGTAATTATTCAGGTAGACTTTATTAAATTTGTATAAATTTAGCATAAGCTATTGACCGTTCCCCTGGGGACTGCTGTACAATAGCCTCAAACATGAGGTGATAGAATATGAGAATTCAGGAGATTGCGGATACAACCGGATTAAGTAAAAAAGCAATCAATCTGTATGAGAAAAAGGGATTGCTGCAGGTTATACGGGATGAGAACGGCTATCGCTGCTACACACAGGAGCATGTCCGTATTCTAATGCGGATAAAAATATTGCGAAGAATGGATGTTTCGCTTGCGGATATCGAACAACTGCTGCAGGAGAAAAATATGCAGCTGCTGGATATGCAGAAGGAACAGCTGGAGAAAAAGCTTGCGCAGTGTGAGCTGCAAAATCTTTATATGCAAAGAATTGCAGCCTTACTGGAGAAAGAACATACAGAGCTGCTTCAGTCTGCGGATCGGGAAATGGAGGAAGCATGGGAAGAGGTTCAGGAACCGCAGCCCGATAAGCGCAATGTTTCTTCATTTATTGTTGTGGAGGTCATGCTTGCGACGCTTCTGCTTGATAATGGAAATATGTTATATGCCGTGATTGGTGCCATGCTGCTAGTTCATGTGTTTTATGTTATTGGGAAAGCTTCCTCCTGTCTGGAAAGTCCACTGGACTATTTGCTTTATATGGGGATACGGAGGGTACGTACCCTGTATACAAAAAGGAGAGTGTGCAATGAAACAGATCACACTGAATAAGGTAGGCTATGCCTATGATACGGAATGGATTTTAGAGGATTTGAACCTCACGATACAGCAGGGAGACGGGTGTATACTGCTGACCGGGAAAAACGGAGCAGGAAAGAGTACGCTGTTAAATGTGGTCTGCGGATTTCTGCCGCCGGATTACGGGAACCTTTCACGTGGTGGAATGACAATGGGATATCTGCCATATGAACATCCTCTGTATCGCCATTTAACCGTATTGGAAAATCTGCGATATTTTTACCGCTGCTTTCATGGCAAAAATCTGGATGTGCAGGACGCAGCTGTACAGGAGGTTCTGCAGGCACTGTCGATTGATTATCTAAACCAGCGCATGGACCAGTGCAGCTCCGGACAGGAACAGAAGGCGGGTATTGCCTGTATTCTGCTCAGCAATGCGGATATGATTATCATGGATGAGCCGTTTGTTGCCATAGATGCGAAAAGCAGTGAAGGTCTGTGTGAGCTGATTTCAAAAAAGTGTGAGAACACGGTATTCCTGATTACCAGTCATACCTCATCCGGCATTTTGCCTGTTGTAAATCGGCTGCTGGCACTGGATGGTCACCATCTGGTTCTGGATACGAAAGACCATAGGAAAATCATGCAATATTTCCAGCCGGAGGAGGATGCTGTATGATTCGCTATGAGCTGCTTCGTATGCTTCGCAACCGAAAATGGAAGTATCTGATTCCTGCCGCTTTGCTTGCCTATATCTACATCAGTGGGGTAAGCAGCTTAACGGTGACAGAGGGCAGTATATATCAGGATCAGCAGATACAGGCTGCAGCATGCTTGGTATCCTTTCTGTTTCTCAGCATTGTTTATCAGATTGCATGGGAAGAAGAACCACCGCTTTCCTGGCAGGTGCTCCTGGCTTTTCCCCTTACCTGCCGTAAAAGCTATCTCTGCAAATTGTGTATACTATTGCTGTTCCAGCTCCTTGCCGCTGCTATCGGTATTGGTGTTTATGCAGTGATACAGAAAACAATCACATCGCCTTTTCTCACCTTTCTGCTCTGTATACAGCTGCTGTATCTGACAGGCTTTCTTTACGGCTGCTATAAAACCTCACAGGGCTATCTGGCAGCCATGGGGACCATCACGATTATCAATGTTACGAAGCGACTTGTTCCTGTTTTTATCATCTTCTGTATGTTGAATGGTAAAGCGTGGAGTGCGGCGTTTGCCATTCTGTGGCCGTTGATATTGCTGTTCTGTCTGAGTGTCATCATCGGATTATGGATTCTCCTTCCGGTATGCATGCGGCGTAAGCTGCATCAGGAAATGGTTTTGAGCAAGCTGTTCCCCAATCTGAAATTCACTCCGGGACAGCTGATGCTGATGCAATACCGGAAGGGTGCAGATCGGCTTTTGCAATTTATCTTTCGCAAATGTGACACACACAGCAGTTCCTACTGGAAGAGGTGCGCTGTTATTGAGGTAAGCATAAAGCTACATGTCTTCTCTTTTGCATTGCTTCTCTTTTTCCTGACATGGTTCATGATAAGCCTGAATTTACTGATACTGATGGCAGCTGTGATATGTCTGCTTCATGTAATATACTGTCTTTGCTTGGAAAGCAGAACAATGCATGCTGTCTGCATAAAGGATACCGGGCATATGCAGAGAAAGAGGAGCTGAACTACACACAATAGCGGGAGTAGGTATAATGTGTTAACTGTAATCAGCTCCTGCTTTGTGCAATAGATTTAACCGTCAAAATCCATGACCGTATTATTGTCAATTTCCGGTTCTTATTTACCTTGTTTTTCATCAAAGACAAAAGGATTAGTTTCATCCTTGGTGATGCACTGATTCCTTTTTGCTCTCATGATGATACGGACTGTCCATTTAAAAAGAATTGATGGCACTGTTTTTCGTATAGAAAACACTGCATGTAAAACAGCCCAAGAAATAAAACCAGACAGGGATATTCTATGGTTAATCATATTGCTGAAAATGATGAATCCTGTCTGTCAGGTCTATTTTGTTATCCCGACGGCTATACTGCTGTGAAATAAACACGCCTCAATATTGCACGCTCTCATTTCTTCCCTTGTTTATATGATCTCTTATATAACGGTTTTCCTTATGATATGTCCGCATAGCATAATGGCGGTGTACTTTCGTCATTCTCCTGCTGCTTCTGTATTGACATCCACTATTATTTTAGCTATGATATACATGTGTTAGTTAAACGTTTACGTAAAGGAGGTGTCGATGTGGAACAGCATAAATATAATATTATTGATATCGCACGTCTGGCGCAGGTGTCCACCGCTACAGTTTCCCGTGTGCTGCATGAAAAGGGCGGTTATTCCAAGGAAACGGAGACCCGTGTGCGCAGAGTCATTGCGGAATGCGGTTTTCAGCTTAATAAAAATGCACAGGGCTTGCGGACGCAGAAAAGCAGGAATATCGGTGTTATCGTGCCGGATATCACCAATGAATTTTTTGCGAGAATCATCCGTTACCTGGAACTGTTCTTTCTCAAACATCAGTATTCTGTTTTGATATGTGATTCCCATGAGGATATTGAAATCGAACAGCTGCATATCCGCAATCTGAAGGAGCAGCAGGTAGAGGGTATCATTTATATCTCAGGAAGGAATGCAAATCCGATACAGGAATCCGCATTTTCCATACCGATCGTCTATATTGACCGAAAGCCGGAGGATGTGCACATCTTTGTACATTCCGATAATCGGCAGGGAGGATATCTTGCTGCCAGAGAATTGATAGAAAAGCAGTGCCGCAGCATTCTGTTTTTAAGAGATCAGAAGAAAGCGTCAACGATTCGGCAGAGAAGAAGCGGCTACCTGGAAGCGCTGGAAGAAGCGGGGATAGCGTTTCAGGAATCCTGGGAAATCATGACGAAAAGCGATTATGCCAGTGTATTCAAAACAGTCACTAACCTGCTTATGCAGAAAGGCTGCTTCTTTGACGGCGTGTTTGCGACCAATGACAATATGGCACTGGCCTGTCTGCACGCATTGCATGCACAGCATATTCAGGTTCCCGATCAGGTGAAAATCGTCGGCTTTGACAATGTCTCCATTTCACAGTTCTGTCACCCGGCACTGACTACGATTACACAAAATACAGAGCTGATGGCGGAGGCGGCAGGAGACGCGCTGTTGAAGCGGATTCATCATGAGCTGGATAAGCAGGAATTTATCATACCGGTTTCTCTTTGTGTAAGGGAATCAACCTGAGCTCACGTAGGTGAGCTTTAAAAAAAGAGGATACGTAAACGTTTACTTGAAGGAGGATATACGTATGAAGCCTATGTTCAGTCCGTCTCTCATGTGTATGGATTTATTGAAAATCAGAGAACAGATTCAAATTCTGAATATGCGTGCGGATTTTTATCATATTGACATTATGGATGGTCATTTCGTAAAGAATATTACATTATCTCCGGATTTTGTCAAAGCAGTAGCCCGCGTCAGCAGGGTACCGCTGGACTGTCATTTAATGGTTACGCATCCGGATGACTATATCACCATGCTTGCCCAGGCAGGAGCCACCTTTCTTTCGCCGCATGCAGAAACCATCAACACGGATGCCTTTCGTATTCTTCATAAGATTCATGAGCTTGGATGCAGGACCGGTATTGTTTTGAACCCGGCAACTCCCCTGTCCTATATCCGGCATTATCTTCATTTACTTGACAAAATCACCATTATGAGTGTTGATCCGGGCTTTGCCGGACAGGCTTTTATTCGCGAAATGCTGGATAAGATAAAAGAAGCGAAGGCGCTTAAGCTGCAGCATGGCTATCGGTATCTAATCGAAGTGGATGGCTCTTGCAATGCAGCAACCTTTCAGGAGCTGCGTCAGGCAGGGGTGGAAGTATTCATCGTGGGAAATTCCGGTCTGTTTCAGCTGGACGATAATTTGCATGCGGCATGGGAAAAAATGCTTGCGCAGTTTCATGGGGAAATAGATAAAACTCAGCATTTGCGAAAACAGCCATAGAGGCAGACTGTCATAAAGTCTGCATGCAGGCAAAATAAGCAGAGGCATCCATGTAAAATGGGAGCTTCTGCTTATTCTGTAGTATCATTTATAAAGTCATTTACAGCTTTGTCTTGCACAGATATGTATGCTGTGAAAAATGAATGAGCGCAATGTCATATATACAGCATCATGACAGCAGCACCTTTCCATAGCCATCTATAAGCATGTTTCTTTCTGATATCCATACGTATCTCTATCGCTGTGGGAACTGAAAATCCTGCAATGCCGTATTCATAAAATCATGAAACGGCTTCATTGCCTGAAACAGGGTGCAGGCTAGTGTGAGAAACTTCTCGCGGTCTTCCACCTCATTATCCATGAGCGGATATTCAAGACACCAGCTTTTGTGGCAGAGATAGGAGGCCATGCTGTGGTCAGGATCATACCCCTTGGGAACACGCTTTAGCTTTGTCCCTGTAATTGTGAAGTGATCCTTAAACGAAGGAGCTTCGATAATGGCGGAAAACTCTTCCGGCTTTGCGGCAATCGCATCACGCATCATGGCTGTTGCGTCCTTGAACATATCCGCGAACAATCCTCCTCCCAGAAAGCTTTGATTATCCGGCATTAGATGAACATAATATCCAACCGGTATGGGAAGCTTCCCCTTTGCGGAAATATGTGCGCGAAATGCAGGCAGATACGGAGTTTTATCCTTACTGAAACGGGTGTCGCGCACCTGCTTGAAGGTCAGCTCTTTTGGCGCAAAGCCGCTAATAGAGGGGTCAAAGCGTACTATGCGTTCCATCAGATCCTGTAAAAGCTCCTCGAACTCAGCTTCTGCTTCCTTCCGCAGATCCTTGTGACTTTGAAACCAGTCCCGCTGGTTGTTTTTCTGTAGCTGGCGCAAGTATTCCATCATAATAGACATATCAGGCCACCTCCTTTGCATTCTGTACCTTTTTCATGACCTCAGAATCCACCAGCTCCCTTAACAGCTGTTTGGCGTCCATTGTACAGCGAAAGGCAGGCAGCTGATCGAAGCTGTCCATAATCTCCTCCAGCTCCTCCATATGATCACAGAATTCATTCAGAATCCGCTTATCCAGTGTTTTCAGTCTGCTGTATTCCAGATTCTGCGGCTCAAGACGGTGTGTCATAACTGCGTAGGGAATCCGCTTATCACACTGACAGAATCCATTGGATACTGCTCCGCAATAGGTGCTTAAAAAAGAAGCCATGCGCTTTCTTGCCCGAGATAAGCGCTGCCGGTATGCTTCCGGAGTCATATCCAGAATTTCTGCGGCACTTTTGCTGTCAATGTGAAACATAGTCCCGAGAATGTAAATGCAGCGATCCTGCGGCTTCAGGCACTGCAGCATGACATTGGTACAGGAGAGCTTCAGCTCTCTTGCGGCCTCCTCCCTCGTACATCCCGTCAGGGCTTCTTCTTCATCCGGCACATAGCTTGCCCGCAGATCATTTGCATAAAAATCAAAATCCAGGGGATGCGCTGCGAACATGCTTCTTTTTACATCCATCAGATAATTCACAGCGATACGATACACCCAGGTTTGAAATCTGCTTTCTTTGCGAAAGGTGGAAATACTGGTCATAACCTTAATGAGGATTTCCTGAGCGGCATCCTGTGCATCCGCTATGGTTCCCAGCATACGCAGTGACAGATTGAATACCATATCCTGTATTTCTGTCAGAACCTCCTCCAGTGCAAGGCGATCCCCCTGAACCGCCTGATCAATTCGTTTGTTTAATTCCTCCTGCTGCATAATATCAGCCTCCTTTACTCTTCCTATAATTAGACGGAAGTGTGTGCACATTGTGACAAATTCTTACTCTTAGTGTAAAAGTATTCTGGAGAATGTCAAGCAGTCCATAGTCACATCTTATATCAGCCATACATTACAGGTTATAAAATTACGTAGTTTAAAGAATATCGACTGCTTTATACAAATATAGCAGAGTAGCCGGCATAGATATTGGTGTCGATAATCTGACAGCGATTGCGTTTACG